>JGI24159J19872_10000750_pt1 | contig 31796 bp, 20 predicted proteins | sample Ectturendosymbi4_FD_19872 | JGI IMG/M metagenome (IMG submission 19872) | reverse complement strand
TGGCAACATTTCACGGTGAAATTTATGCATAAGTTTAGCTAATTCTAATTTATAAATATCGTGAAGTTTCAGAATATTGAGAGATTTATACACAGGTATAATATGACATCTATAGTTGTTATATGTAATAGTCCGTAGAATATTATTGTGCACTACTTCTAGTGGTACAAAACAGAATTAGTAGCTGTGCCCCATGAAACAATGCATATTTTAGATGACAATGACTAAAATATAACATTTTTAAAACATCAACCGATACCACCTTTCGAATTTTATAAAATAAATATGATGCCCTAATTAGTTTTGATTTGATGTATTGTACGTGAGATGACCAGTCTAACAAGCTGTCTATCAAAACCCCCTAGGAATGTTTAGTATTGTAACAATTTCGTCTAGATAAATTAATATAAGATGTAATTACACAAAAAGCAATTGCTGTAATTGAGAGTTTTATCCCGACGGGCTTTAAAAACAAAAAAAAACAAGCTTTCCGCTTTGATCTGAAGCTCAACTGCAAAAGTTTGAGTGGAAAAGGGATTTGCTCAGGACGTAGGCCATTCGTTTGTAATGTTATAGTTTGCGAACAACACAGACAAGTAAACGCAAACACAGAAAACTGTTAGGTCATAACTGCTTTTTTCGTTAGACATTGCTGCGCACCAGCAGGACCCAAATTTTGTACCAGGTGTTGCCAGGTTGGCATTTTTAATGCCGAATGGCAGTCTTTCGGCCTTATTTAAAGCGATTTGGCTTGAGAAATTGCTGTTTGGCATGGTTTGGCTTTTTTATTAGTGTTGGCAGAAAAAAAGTTGTTTGGTATTTTTTTAAAACCTGTCTGCTTTGAGCTTAAAGTTTTAGTTTTTTCAGCCTATTTGACATTTATTGAAGTTATATAGCAGGGATGCACAACTCTAATGGATGTTCAGGTCAAAATTGTGCTAATCTAGTTGCGGACTGCACCATGCCAAATGAATTGCTCATACAGTAAAAACGAACTTCTTTAATAAACAAAACAACAAACAACTGTTTGCATTTCCAGAAACATACATAAGAAAGTAGTTCGCGGAAAAAAACGCTGCGTTGGACACGTTTTCATTGGACCAAAGTTTAAAAATTTTGATTACACGATAAAATAGCAATACGCGTTACTGTATCTAAATGTCCATCTGTTTCCCTAGTTCGCAGCTTAGATTTGTTTATTTTCATGACTGAGAAGGCTTGTTCACAAAACCACGTGCTTGCAAATTGACAAATCCAGATTCTTGCATTATTAAAAAACACGAGATATGTATCTTATTGGCGTCGAAAGTAAAAATAATTAATGAATTTCCTGGGAAAGGGTCGTGCAAAGCTTCGTTTGACTATAAGTCTTAGAAGTCAGCGCCATTAACATTTTATACGTTCATACCGCATGCTTTTTGAAACAAATTAATTTGCGTCTCCCGGCCATTAAGATCTTGAAAGCGTTTTGAAAAGTTTTCACGAAGGTCTTCGCACATTTTTGCGTATTTTTCAAAGTCAGGTACCAAGTCTGTCTGGGTTTTATTTATAAATTAAGACATGCCTTTGAAGTGTATCATGTTGTCAGTTGACAATTGCTGCTGAGAGTGCTTCAGTTTACCTTGAAAAGCATTGACTGCTTTCAGTAAATCGCTTGCGTGCTATTTTAAAACTTAAAGTGGGCCACATTTGGCCCGCGGATACTGCGTTGTGTACCCCTGCTACGTAACATATTTTGCCTAGCGATTTGGCGTATGTGGTCCATGCAAAACTGGAAAGCCTAATATTGTTTCTGTGGGTCCTCTGTGACTGCTGCACTTTGTAATACTAGATTTTGTGGCATGTGACATACATAATATATCAATTGCTTGTGTACCAGATTCAAAGTAATCAAAACTGTGGCATGGTGCATGTTTGCATTTTCACGACCTGCATTGTTTCAAATATTTATAGGCATTTCTTATTAAGAATTTTCTATAAGAGCAGATGGCACTGGAGATCGAAACAGTAGTTATATGCAATGCTTCCAGGCTTGGTTCGAAAGTAACATCGCATTTTTGCCTTTACTCATTCGGGCAATTCAGAACCGACAGCCGTCGGCCTGCTTCGGCTTGTTTGGCATATTTTTACGAGCAATTTGACAGTTTTGGTCCATCAGGACCTGACAACCCCGTATTGTACACGTGCTTAGATTTGGTGCCTAACCTTCTGTCGACTCTACATTAGCTTGCATCAGTGCTGCGAAATTTGTAAATTGTAGTGGACACTTGGAGTGTGAAGCGTAGGCGTTATATGGCAGTTGTGAAAAAAATTTCAGATGCATATTTGCACGATACTCTCCTTATTGTAGCGTCAAGCACGGAACCAAATATTAACCTACAACTGTTATGTAACAAAAGAAGTAGTTTCATAAATCACATTGCAAACATATAACGAGCAAAGAAAATAAATAGAAAAATACAAACATGACTGGTGTTATGTGTGTTGTATTTTTTTTGTTTTCGATACACAAAATAGTCCGGCTCGCGGACGTTGATAAGACCGCGAATTTGGCCCAGCATCCAAAAAGTTTGGGGACCGCTGCATAAAGCAAATGCAGTTCTGCGCGAGCTTCATCGCTCTGTTGTCACAACACGATAGCTTTCAAAGACCCCAAAGCTTTCACTTTTTAAAATTGGTCTTTGTTCTGATCATCATTTATGGTCATAAATCATGGGCAATGACAGATTGCCCATGATTTATGACTTGTTGCAGTCGACAGTGTTTGAGGTGCAACGACACAGCAAAGAAATTGTAAGCGAAAGCGATTTTATAAGCTCTGAACGAAGATTTCACGGCAGCTTTTGGGCCGTAACACACCTCCGTAGCCCTGGCAAAGATCTAAATTAAGTAAAGCAACCGGTTGGCATGGGCTTTGTGAACGCAGATATCAGCGAATACGTAATGGAAATGAAAGGTACGCTCTGATAGATTCATGTGGGATAGAACTCCATTAGGCATTAAAACCAGCACGCTTTTTACCTGTGTAAGGAATTGATTTAATTAAGGCTACTCTCAGACTAACTGAGCAGCACTTTGTGAAGAGGTCAGCCGTGGAGACCTCTGGCAGTGACTGCAGGGTGCATCCTTGAAATAGTTATTGTGGAGCAAGGTTACGTTGTTTTTCAAAAATGTCGTTGCGTTAAGCATTTGTGCTTTTGAATGCGATTCTAATGGATGTTGTCGATTGTTTAAAATTAACAATTTAAAGTGGTTGTTACCCGAAGTGTCAATAGACATCTCCGAGGTCTTGCACAATCTTGAAATCAGCAGCTGTTATTCGCGCGGTTGCTTGCCTATTGCAGCCTGCCTTGCTTAGTGCAACATCAGTTTCTAATGAAATGTTACCAAGCAACAATTTGAAAACAAATTGCGTTTGAGAGGAAAGGTAAAGCTATTGTCAGAGCGACGTTTATTGCTTCTGGGCAACGTTACGATGTGATATATCGCAAGGGTGTCGACAACAAAAGTGTGGGACCAATTAGACATTGCGATTACTCGAAACGTTTTGAATAAATTTTTACACTGGCAATGAACTAGTCAGCAACGTGCACGCTTGTTCTTGTTATGCTGGTACAGAATTCACGCCACCAGTAATGAGTGCAGCTTATGTTGTCTTTTATACCTTCTGAAGTAATTATTTTAAAGTTCAAATACACACCATTGGACACTTAAGCTTAGGAATGAGATAACGCAGGTTGTTAAAGTTGTGTCATAAGATAACATTTTTGGAATGATAATTGTACTGAGCAATAAAAATCTCTAGAGAAATAACGACTTTTACAATACTGATGGCGAGTGGGATCAGTAAGACAGGACTGCGTCTCACACGTCCTACGAGCAGTGAGCTATACTTAGGTCTTGATGTTCTTGGCATGCAAATCGGTCTTGTTTTGTTTAAGAACATTTGGATACACCGATTTCGCAAACAAACTCGTTTACATAGCGGAAACTAGGTTGTATAGCGGAAACTAGGTTGTATAGCCAACGTTACAAAAATTAGTTACGAAAATGCACCTGTCTCATCGGTCCAGGTGGTTATTGAAACAAATTCAAAATATTTCTTTAGCTAAACTTTATGTTGAAATTTTATCAAATTTAAACTGAAAGTCTTACAACAGTTGGATGTTAGTCAGAATTGGCAACAATGAAAATAACTAAAAATTTCTACCTCAACATTCATATTATGATCGAATCAATTTTCTTGTCTCGTTGGTCACGGAGCTAGACCTACAGTAACATTCCTACAGTTTTTCTCCTTATGTTTACTTGAAGCTTCTGGAGAATTGGAATTTTGAAAACACGGAGAGAGACAAATCTGGAGTGGAAATGTAACCATTTTCCGAAAACTTAAGTATAGGACTTTGCCTTACTTTCTCTCAAAAACAATGTTCTCAACATTTTTTGCATTATGTTGCTCAAATATGTAATTTACGCTATTATGTAATTAATTCACGCTGATCAAATATTTGAGATGTTGTTGATACATAGAGGATGACCTGGAAAGGATAGATCTAATAAAAAAGTAATCTGATGCATTGACAAGAAAGGTTAAATAAGTGTTACAAACAAGCGTAATAATATTTCAAGTTCGAAATTTTTCTCCTGTGAATTTTGGTTTCACACTTTTTAACGTTTCCGGTGTCGATATTTTATTAAGACCAGCAGAAAACGAAATCGTTGATTTGCGAGCAGGAATTTAAAAATCCTGGTTTCATTCATCTACGCTAAAAAACTGCAGTCGAAACATTGTGAAATTAATTTTTAATCATTTCTCGCAGATAAATGTTTCAACGTACACACAAATGGTTCCATTACAAGCAATGACTGAAAAGTGACACGAGTTGCGTAAATCTACCGAAAAACATGTGAGTCAAATTTGCTCCGAAATGAAAAATTAGAAATTTGAAAGATACGGAAACGCCTTCTCACATCGACCAACGTAGAGCGAAGTTGTTTCCAGTCCCGCATTTTCACTCAGTTATGATACATGTATGTGAAACTGATATTGACAGGTTGTCAATCAGACGGTATGACAGTAAAGTTTGTCGGCATTTGAGGAATTTAGACACGGCAATTGCGGCTTCCTGGACTTCAACGTGGAGAACAAAAATCGCATTTGCAATGTTCAAACACGGAATAGGACTTTCTTTTGCAAGTAGATTTTCAATGCCAGATTTATATAATGACTTACAGTCAAATATCTCACTCATTTTGCCAGAGGTGTCCAGCCATGCCAAGGTCTTCGATCGTACAACCTAACCATCTAAAAATTATTTTGATGCAAAAATAACAATTTTTTGCCTAGCTCCGGAAGCCAGATACTCAAGGCTTTTATCAAGTGTTAATTGTCGTGTGTCAGCCTTTTCCTTACCACCCCTACCAATGCCAAGGGTAGGTCGTATTTTCAAGTTTAACCAAGAAGCCTAATTGCACTACTGCTGCGTTTAGCAATGCAGTTCGGTTACTTTTTTGTACCAGTTCGTAATAATAAAGACATTGTGTAATTGGGAACATCTTTCTTCGTGGAGGGCATCTGTTTGCCCTAGTAGTGGTTTGTTCTCCAACGCTGTGACGTCCGACTTTAACTTACCTACTTGGAAATCCAGGTTTCATAATTTTTCCGCTACGATGATTTGCCCAAAATATTAAGCAGTGCTTCGTGTGGGAAAAAACAAATTTACAGTACTACAGTAGAGATATTTTACGATCGTTAGTATAAGTTTATATAAAGTGAAAAAATTGCCAGTTTTGCAAAATTTTGGTAAATATAAACATCACTCCTCAACATGGGCGCAATTTGGTGGGGGACAAGGGGCACGTGTACCCCCCACTTTCTCAGACGGGGGGACATATTATGTCATGTCCCGCCACTTTTTTCTCTTTAGGTTTCATATTTGGAGAGGTTTCAAAAACAAAAGTGATGTTTGTCACGTTTTGTCTGAAGAGCTTTTCATGTTAGATGGTAGGTCACACATAGCCAAGTTGATGTTGAAACAGAGTTTGGTGTGTTATCGCAGATTCTGTTAGTTTATAAATTTTAACTTCGATAAAATAATTTTTATTATTTTTCAAGTTTCTAGAGACCGCGAAAGATGTTTAACTGCTTCTGTCCGAGATTTTACCCTGTGTGGTATGCTGCTAGAAAGTCAATTTTCTGGTAGCAGTGAGAGTATTACAGCTGCACATATGAGAGACCACAGCCACGATTCGTTCCGTGCAGAAATGTGACTGACTTTGCTGTAACGTTGGTTGCCACGTATTCAAAAACAGACAGCATATAATTTTATGATGCTAGTGTATATTATGTTAGAAAGGTAAGGTTTTCAGGCAAATCTCTGCGAAGCTTTTGCCGAAGACAAAAAGCAGCCTTATTGTGGAGACTTAGTTTCGGCATGAGGAGTTTAGCAAAAGACTGTTTTCAACCATTAGTGAACAGGATTTCAATCAAAACGTTGGAGAAGTAGCCTATAGTATTTACCTAGTTGTATACTAACCTATAGCTCGAAACGTAGGAACTTGACTCGGAAATGAGGGCAAAATATACATTTATCCTCACTTCTTGTAATGTCGCGACAATGGTGACCAACCAATCCAAAAGATATATTTTCCTTGATTCTTACACATTGTGCTTGGTCTGAATGCATTTGTTCGTAAGTCATCTGATTTACTTGAGTTTAACCAAACCCACAATGCAGCAGTGTTTTCACCAAGTACGAAACATTTGCTTTACAGATACATCACACGTTCTTTTATTCTCTGCTGGGATTAGTCTCACACTGTTTTTGAGGCGACAGCAGTGAGGAAATTACCACGCGATGGCGTTGCGTCAAAAATATTATCACTCACGCGATTCTTGGCTTGTTTTAAGAAGCCTACAAGACGGCTTTTCATATCTATAGAGCTATCCTAGAAAGTTTCTTTTATGTCCATAGCGCCATCGTAGACAGTTTCTTTTTTTCTTGAGAAACATTATATTCCACACTCCGCTGTATTATCTTTGACTAACATGCTACATTTATGCCAGATTATGCCAATGTTTTGGTCAAGGTGGTTGCTATTTTCGATGTGATAAACCATGTACTTGCAACTAGACCTGCACGCAAGACAACGTTTTTTGTTACTCCNCAGTTGCGCATATCGTAACNCCCTCGGNAAATTTGACTTTCAGGCGTAAATCGGGCTTCAAAAATAAATGTCGGGCTCGAGACGGNTTCGGGCTTGTGATTTCGGGTCGGGCCGGGTTCAAGCTTCAAAATGAGGTCTTTTTACAACTCTATGTGGGTATGTAGGCAGGGGCCAACAAGGGGAGATTGAAAGGACGGTACATCCTCCACCCACCAACAGTAAAAATAGATTGAAATCATTTTGTGAAGCACTGCAGGCTACGCTAATTTTAGGCCAAATGTTTTTGCTGCTGGTAAGAGGATATCAGTGGAGATTTCGGTGGGGATGGGGCTGCACGCATGATGCCCCGTAGCATTAAAAAGATTTGCAGCTTTTTCAAAAAACGGAAATGTGCAAGAAAAATATTTTATAACGTTAAGCGACTTGAACAAGACATCAAATCGCGCTGTAACCCATATTTCTTATAAAATGCATGAAAACTGAAGTGTTCTACTGTAAGAGTGATATGCACGCGTGACCAATGCAATTCAGCATTTTATGCACTCCAACTGACAGCTCTGATAAAACCCAAATGATGTGTTCTACTGTATTGCTGTGCTTGTTTACATCTAAATACGATATTAATGGAAGCTGAGAACTACAGTACCGTGTCCAGCAACAAATTTAAGTATATTAATAGCTGTATGTAAATTATCTGCAAGGACAAAACAAAGCGTGATTAGTACTGCTCTCAAAACACCTCAGGAAATAAGATTGGGAACCTGTATATACAAAACGTCACTTCTGCATCGATCCGATGACTATATTGGTTTCACACCAAGCTGTCCTCCCCACATTTTACAGCAAAATTGCGCCCATGCTCCTCAAAGTATTTTGAAAATTTTCAAAAATTGGAAAAACTGTGTTATTTCAAAAATGAAACTGCCACCGTTCTCCTTCCAGGATATCTGACCAAGAAAAATATCCTATGCGGTCCTGCCACACGCTTTAACAGGCGTTTCACATGTTGCATAGTTGTACTTGTAAGTCATAGCTTGGGCAACACCCCGCCGCCGAAGCGTGTACATTTCAGAATCCAAATCAATGAATCCTGCTGGACACATCCTAGCGGAAACCGTAATTACTCTTTCGGTATGGATCTTTCAGTAGCCAACTGACACGATTCCCTCAGAAAATCCACCTGAATCCTCCTTTTACTTGGACAAGGCCGCAACTAGCACGTACGAGCATTGCGTGCCACGAGATTGGCAGGCTCAAGTAGACTTTCTCTGGACGCAGCGTCAATTTGTCTGTCCATTGACCATGTCGCGATAATGTCGTAACAATAAGTTCAAAATTTCGGTTTCCGATCATCGCTGGCCAGAAGAGCGAGTACAGGTGCTTTCACGATAATAAGAAATACTTTAAATATTGAGCGCAATACTCGATAGTATGCAACCCATCTGGCCTTTTATTTGTTGTTTTAATCAATCCTACAACCCTACAGTCGCGTCACAAAGAACCTGTGACCGAACGTCTTGCGCGCGGTGTTACAAAGGCTGGCGTTAATGTTGAAGCCAGGTAAAATTGCGTCATAATTCAGAAGTGGGTAACAACAACGAAAAAGCAGATCCATAGAGAGCAAGAAGCCAAGCATAAAGGCGAGAGTCTAACCTGTCGTTTCCCCTTCAAAACCGCCAGTACTCGCAAAGTTTGCAAGTTATGCGTTAAATTGGATTAGTAAAATGAAGCTGAAAGTGAACCTGCGATGCGGCGCTCTAATTAACATTTCCGAATCTGCGCTCAAATAAATTAAGTAGTAAGTGAATCCTAAGCTGCCTTATTCCTGAAAACAATGGATTTTTTAGGCACTGGGTTGTGTATTGCCGATGTGGAAAAATATGAGCAACTTTTTTCAGCAAGTAAGAACGGGGTCGAGATGCAAAACCATTCACCATGCCCCTTCCACAAACCAATAAGCAGTGACACTCTAAGTAACGGTCTGGGCATCAAGTTAAAAAAATCCCCAAGGCAGCAATTTCTTAAAATTAAGCGGCCTGCTTGCCTTGCGTTTTAATCTAACCGGAGGGGAGAGCATTTGAGTCGATCAATAGTTACAAGAAAAGAACGAGAGAGAATAGCACGGATGTAGAAGAAGACCATAGAGAAAAGTAGGGAATGAGAAAAGAGGGAATTGCTCCGTGAAAAGCTTCCACTGCCGTGGTTTTCCCAGGTGGCCGCAGTTATGGCATGAGTATTAGAGCGGTGATCATGAATACGATTAACCAGCGATATTCACAGGACTGCAACACTGACATAAGAAAAATTTTCAAGGGCAATTCAGGCCTTGTCAAAGTTACATTTTTATTTAACTGTCTTGTCACAGGCAGAATACAGAAAGCGAGTTTGTTTTGCAAGGACCGCCAAGGTTATCCCTTACTTTTGGAGTGAAAATTTTTGATGCATTGATGCGTTTCAGTTTTCAGATGCAAAAAAGGCTTCGCAAAAATCATTTCTCTTCTGCATGAAAAGTTTTATGTAACATTACAAGCACCCTTTGTGTTTTTTGCAATACCTGGTCTTTAACGTATCTTTCTAAAGTAAAATGAATGTGAAATGCGGTTCTTTTGCAGCATGCAGTTGGAAAGTGAGCAATATATTCGCCAAGATTTACAAACCTTTTTTCAAAAATAGTGATACCTTAGCGATCAACGTGATTGCTTTAACTTCAGAATAGGTAAACTCTGATTTACAAACCGCGTTGTACAAACCAAAACTATAGGATAGCTATTCCCACCCGTACGCAGCTCCGATTTTGTAAATCAAGTTGTGTTTGGTGTGAAGCAAAGTGATGGTTACGACGACATCACAAGGTTAGCAGCCACGTTCTGAAGAAACTTCTTGCTGGCATATGTGAACCGGAGCTCATCCCACTGAAAAGCCAAACAGAAAAACGTGTCAAATACGTAGTCATTCATCAACTGTCACGCTGCCATTTTTAATGCAAAATGGGGCAGAAATGTTGAGTTTCGTGTAAAATTTTTCTCGTGTTTTGACGCCGCAAGTCGGCGCTTGCTCTTTTCCGCCACGCGTGCTGTCAGCGTGCACTTGACCTTTGAATGGGCAAAATAATGCCTTCATCTATACTCGTTGACACAGTCGAAAGCTGAAAATTGCCGGGACATAAACCGGCGGTGGCTTTGAAGAACGTGATGAACTTCTACCTGTCGTGTGAAACTAAACGCAAGCTCAGTTTTCTTAAAACTTTTGGATGGTTGAAATAAAATCAATCGTCGTGCAAAATGTTTAAGCTGCTACGTAACGCACTTACGCAACAATGAAGCATTTAAGTTTTCTGCTAAAATTTCTGGACTAATGAGTTTTTCATGCTTAAGCGAGGGACGCCCACACTGCTGAATATTTATAACGGCGCTCTTAGCTCTCTACACTCCGACGTAAAAATCATTCGTGTTGTCAGCACTCGTCATGCATTTTCATGGCCCCAAAAGCTGCCTTTCTTCCAAGGCTGCAGTGTGCTTGCAATGTGTATGTTTGCCTTATGTGTCCACATAAAGTTTACTTGTCAGTGATGGTAAAAGACTATTGTTCAGTGGCAACTGTTGTTTAACAGCAGTGCATTGCGCAAACAGCCAAGATGGTTTTGCTTTCAATCAAACTTTTGCAGCAACTTTTAACAAAATAATAACATAAACGACTGGGAAGGAAGCAGTCAACTGTTTGAGGAGTCTCCAAATTAAATTTACTTGCCATGCACCTCTTTCAGAAGTTTGTAGAAGATGACTTTTTATCAATTATTTGTTTTTAACGGGATATCACTAATGTAATAAAAAATGCCTGGGTGGGAGGTAATTTGAGACAAATGTTTATTTACATGTGGTAGCAAAATTTGCCGTTGAAACCTGAAGCAGGCCCGCAATCAGGGATGGAACCGGGCAATTGCCCTCCCCCCAAATTATTAAAAACTTGTTTATTTGTTAGGTACAACAGCAAGGTACGGTAATTCCCCCTCCCCCGAGAATATCAGCTGGTTGCGGCCTTGACCGAAAGTGCACAGTGTATTTTCCTATACTGACTATGTTCGTCTTCACAACTCTTTTATTCACTTGTCTTTAACGAATGCGCCTATCTGCAAGGAAGTTGTTTTCTGCGAGTATAAATGTAATTCAGTTGTGACAAAATGCTTTGGAAGTCAACGAACCGTACATCAGCCATTTCCCACGCAACGCAATGTTATTATCAAGTATGACCAGTCGGTCGGTTAGGGCGACGTTATAGCAGTAGTGCAAGTGGTTTATGTTCTTGTGGGAAGAGAAAATCTAGATCGGAAACAATTATAAAATAGGCTGTGTGAACACATGTGATGTAAGAATTTATAAAATATGCCCCTTGGTTTTCAGTCCAGTTACCTCAGTCATAAAGTTTCCGGGAATCGCGAATAAACGGTCTATACAACTAAATGCAAGGCATCAGTAGCACAATACCCTATCTACTCAACGCAATGGGAAGGTACTAAGCTTGTATTGTACTTATTCTGTAAAGAATGGAGGTTGGTGTTCTCTGAAACTCGAAAGGCATAAGGAGCATCAATATTTACCCACTCTTTACTGCACGCCCTTCGAGTATTGTTGTTTTCACTAAAAACAGTCGAAAGTGAAGCGCGGAACCATCTATTAAAAGACCACATAGTCGCAAAAACTTTTTAGAGGCACTCCAGTGAATGCCGAAAGAGAGTTTTGCAGCTCTTGTTCCGCAGCTGAAGTCTTTTTGTGATTTTATAGTGCAGGCCTTGAATTGATGAATTTTTATACTTGCTGTTCGTCATTTCCAGGTTTTCCAATAATTCTTGGGAATCTGCACAGATTTTATTTGCGAACGGCACGTAAGTTTATTGGAGTCCTAGCATAAGTTCTGCGTGGAATGTCAAGGTTTGTAGATAAACAGCAATATGTGTTTCCTTTGCAAGACGTCTTCTTATTAGCGTTTACATTCGCACAAAACAACTGCCGCATTTCATGCAATTTGCAAAATCTTTGAATTTTTTGCAGAATAGGTTTATAGCGTTGCATTTCCAAATTCCTGCCGCACCCGTGTCCTATAGTGCCATGTTGGTATAGCGCTTGTTATTCATCGATCGGCTGTTGCTGTCAGGAACTTGGTCTTCATTTTGTGTGAGGTCCGTCAAATATTCTTCATGAGATTCCTGCCTCATTTAAGTTTTTTTTGACCATCCAACGTTATTTATAGTCCTTTTTTGCTTTTCGCCACCAGAGCATCCTTTTCTAAAAACCAGGAATTGCGCATCAAGTTGTCGTCCGATGCCACTGATGCTAAGATCTCGATCCGATGCCCAAGTCATCATTTAATGCTATTTTGGCATCGTCTGATGACAAAGTGCCTAAACAAACGATTGAAGGCTTAGAACAGGAGTCCGTAAATACGTTTTGGCCTGACCGTAAAAAAGTTATAAATTCTCGCAACCCAAACATTTCTTGAGCATATAATTTTATGGAAAATACTCTATACTTAAGTTTAAATTTTAGGACTACTATGGACAGTAGCAAATTTCTTGCACAAAATTGCATGAAACTTAGCACATAAAACAGTAAATAGTTGTATTTACTCTGTCTAATGAGAATGGCAAATTTAAAATGGAAATTTAAATTCTTTCTCTACCCGGAGTGGAAGGTCTCGCCACCCAAATTTGGGTCGCGACTCACTATTTGTCGGCCCCTGGCTTAGAAGGATAAAATGTGGCTTGACGCAAAAATAAATGAAGGGAATTTATCTGAGGCAAGCCAATAGGTAAGGCGAATCACGTTACCCATACGCTGAAAATCGCATTTCTCTGTTAAAGTTTTTTTTCTGGTGTCAAATTCCTCAGCATTTTGACAGCGAAGTTTCACATTTGCTGTTTTGGGTTCACACTAATGTATTTATACGAACGTTTTTCATATTTTCCACTAAATATAAGAGCAAAAACATCTGCTCCGGTCTGTTTGATCTGGTAAAATGTAAGTTATAGATTGTTACGCACAAAACGCTGATAAAAAGATGATTGCTTTGCACGAGACAACCATTTATGTTTTGATTGATTGCTTTGCACGAGACAACTTTTTATGTCTTTAACGGCGTTTTAAAATACTTTAAGACTTTATTTACTACAGCAATCTGCAAAGCCCTGCATGACAATTTTCATCCGTATTTCAACGATTTTTTACACAGTTGATTTAAGCCTTTGGTGTTATTTTCACAATTGTCAGAAACTATAGAAAACAGCAACGCCGTGGTACTCAATTGCTGGAAAAGTTTAATTCCAAATTTTCCTGGCTGATATTTCAACGCCTTTAATATTGCAGGTTGTGTGACGACTCTACCGCCTCTTGGTTGTTCTTTCCCACGTTTTCGAAAGGTTGCTGCCCGTTATCGTACTTTCGCAAAGCTGATCCCACGCGAACTGCAAGCTATGGCTGCTTCTGATGCTGACGTTTAAAATGTAAAATACTCGATGGTTTTTGAGACTTCAGTTTGCCATCGAGAAACCGTTTTTGAAATGCTTGCCCAAACGTCGTCGGATTTGTGCGGTCGCTTTAATTTTTAATTAAACCAAACACTTCTGTCTCTTTATTGTCGAGTTCAAAAAAACAACTTTGACGCAGGTCCGCAAGGAAAAGTGGAAAATTTTTACAAAAGCAGCTGCTACTCAAGCATGCGTTCCACATCGCAGCGGGGGTCGGCAAGCTTTNTCGCGCTGCGGACCGGTTTCAGCTTGGCACTATTGTGCGGACCGACCCTCAATACAATAATGAATATTTGGCACATGCAAATTTATTACAACTCGTAAGTCGTCATGGCACTGATTCAGTGAGAGATCGGGGTTTACTTTGCCGTAATAAGATGCTTCGACCTGTAAGGATTATGGTAGTCAATGGGATCTGCAATGTGTTCCATATGTCAGTCGTTTCAGTCACTTCTGGACCAATTTGGCCTTGGTTCCGCACGGCCCGATAACAATTACTTCACGGATCGGCACCGGGCCGCGGCCCGGTGTTTGTCGACCCTGCATTAGAATACGATGGTGAACATATCTTCCCAGAGATGCGCAAGTCAAGACCTAAAAAGTGCAAAACTCTCCCTCGTACAGTGAAGACCATGACACTCGACAGTGGCGCGACAAGTTGGGCAAACATTCATATGAGTTCGCACATCTCACCAAAAGTTGTATTAAACAGATCTGTTAGGCTTTAGCAGATCCATGTTACGAGAGGTGCGAGGTGTTTGCAAGGAAAAATGCTTTCAATGGAAACGTGTTCACCATGCGTGCAAGCGACCGTGTGAGCACGCGCATAAAAGATACCTCTGCCTCTTTTGTTGTGTTTGCTATTTTTCCTTCATTTGCTGGTTTCAGACAGCTGTCAATTTCCAACCCAATCCAGAGCTTCAACTACGGCTTAAAGCCTTATCCGGATCAAAAATATGATACGATGAAACAACAACTTTCTATACCTGTGCTTCTCCAAATTACACCTGTCGACTGCGTCAAGTGAAACAAATCCCATCATCCATCTCAAAAGCGCCCAGTGCTGGCATTTTGAAGTTCCGTGTATTCAACAAATTGACAATACATGTGATGCTGCTGGCTCATCATGGGATCACTTTGGCTGTACACAGGTGTGAACAAGGGGGATTTGATATAACCAGCTGCAAAAATTTTTTCAAACAAAATAACTGAAAATGGCAAAGCTGCCTTGTTTCGTGTTTCAATGCTCCTTGATTTATAAAGGTGGCTGCAAGGGCAGAGAGGTGCATTTTTTTGAGGGGCTGGATGAACGTAAATCAGCTGAACTTGCATGCTCTACATCAAACAGCTTTTGAATTTGGCTCTTTAGGAAAATCATCCTCGTTACTTGATGATGGCTATGTTGTCCTTAACGAAAACACTTAGTAACGCAGACTAGCGTTGATGACTAGTACTTAATTTCAAGTTTCCTTCCAGCACAGGCAACGTCCCCCGACACTTGAGGTACTGAAATTAACGCAGCTTATTACATTTTTTTGCTAAGTGCCGAGTGGATACAGTTTTCGAATTTAGTTGCTGCAAATATTTGGGAAACTTTTGCAGAACATACAATTTATAGTTGTCAAGCCCAAGTAGAAATTTTGCTCACACCGCGTTCTTGCAAACTTTGCAGTGAAAAATACAGTTTAATTTGAACCACTGCGGATCCATGTCCTGACATTAATGTCAAAAGCAGCCTGTGGTGATCTTGCTTCAAGTGTTAAATGTCTGAGAGTACTTCGACCTCTTCAAGATAACTGAAACACACGGCACTGTCTCGATTTTTAAAAGCGTTTCATGTTTTTTGAACTCTTATGGTAATAAAATGTGGTTAAATATCTTGATCGGTCCTATTAAAATTGCTTGAGCTCACAACAGATTAATGTATGACTGGACGTTAAGCTGCAGCCTACACTGTCAAACAAGCTAATGATTGACCTCAATAGTTTATTGAATTTCAAAACGTCAAGCGAACCAGGTCTAAGTCTTGTTTACGGTTGGTTCCATAAGCTTCTGATTCGTGAAAATGTGCGTGAGCGATAAACAAACAAAATGGGTAATTGCTGTGTGTGTAAAAGAGTAGAAGGTACAAACATTCTTATATCAAAGTTATTTCTTCAAAATAAATTTTCTTCATAAACCAAAGGGCAAAAGTGTGTTGGTGGCTTGGCTGGAAACGCTTATTGCAAGACGCATTTCAAATTTAGCGGAAATGATAAATTCCAAACTAACATTGTGTGCCACAAAAAACGTGATGTTTTATTCACAGAAAATAGTGAATTTTCGAAAGCGAAAGAGTTGCAAGATGTAATGCACTACATAATGTTCTATTTGCACCTCCTGTATATCACAGAAACGCGACCCACCTTGAGTGTTAAACCAAGCCAACCGCATAGTGATGGTGGAAAGAGGTTATGCCAGCTCGTTAGATCGTCATCTGCCCGCTTATATTTAGTCACGCTCTCTTCGAGCGAAAATTAAAGCGTCGGAAACACGCGTATGCGAGAGCTAAAAAAGTGACATATTTTCTGGCAACGGCGTTTCCCTCTGCGCGTCAAAGCGAGACGTTGAAAGTGATTGAAAAGGCACAAACGTTTCAGATTGGCATTTAACACAGGATGAGGTGTCATTCACAATTTACATTTAGGCGTTATGAGACAGGCAATTTGCAAACGCTGGATTAAGCAGTACGCTTGCAAGCAAAGGTAAATTATGCCTTTATACTGCAACGACTATAACGACCATTGCGTTTTTCCTGCGGCAATGCAGAACGTTTCGATCTGCCATTAATATTTTCGATTTTTCTTTCGTTTTTACTCACTCTTAAGTTATTGGAGCAACTGGTTTGATTACTACAGTGGTAACATTTTTGCTTTTTGTGAACGATGCTGCAATATCGCTGGTAGAGAAATATCAGAGAACGGGTTCTGCGATTGCCTGAAACTGATGATACGTACTTGACGCATAACATCGAGGCGAAAGCAAATATTTGCCGAGAGTCATTCTCTCCGGTGCCGCACACTGTGAGACAATATCCCGGCATGCAGAAAAAAGACAGAAAAGCAAGTAGCAGGCGATTTGCGGAGCTCGACAACTTGTTCTAAAAATGATTGAGATACGAATTTATAGTTTAAGAAAAATACCTTAGATTTATCTTGCGGAACGCAGTGGATATCTTTTCCTTCATGAAGATGAAATCGCTAAGCAAAATTTGATCAGCAATTCTGTGATTGTATTCGTGTCTGTGTTTTCATCTCGAGACAAGAATTTGTTCTGCATACAATGTGATTTGGACCCAACAAACAAACGGTGGGTGTGAATTATTGTTTTGTGGACTTTGCATTTCACGGCTTTTACACATGCAGGTCAGAATATGACGTAAGCACATAAATGAATAGCTTGCTGTTTCACTTCTTGTGTATTCTAACGGCTGGTAGCCAGTCCTCGTGGGGGAATGTGGTGGAGAAGTTTGACTTTCATCAGAGCAGTCCGCTGAAAAGAGAAGGTAAGATTACCTGTGAGCTCCGTATTTTGACAAACTCATTTCCTGAAAATGTATGCAGCATCCCAACAATAGCAAGATCATGCACATAATCGAACCTGATATAACGCCGACTTAACATTCATCAAAACAAAGCATGTGCTTGCTGGTGTGCAGCTCTACACCCCTTCCAACCTTGTTTGCAATTTTTAATGGAACAAAGTTTTTTGTAGGCATGTTGACAGTGCACATTAAAATCGTGTTTTGTACAAATCGAACTTTGATTTGTACAAAATACGATTGGTGGTAAAAAATTGTATTAAAGAAAATATATCAGAACGCCGTAAAGTTGAATATGCTCGTAGAACACAACACACCACTATTAGCAATGGTTATGAATGTGCAGCACTTATGGCAAACTGTAGGTCACTGGTCCGACCAAACGCAGCTTACGACCATTTTGAAACGAAAGTATAAAGCATCTTTTCAGCAATACTACTGTAACACCAATTGCATACTACTAAGTAACTGTTTGCGCGTATATGGCGTGAAAAAAATTTCCTTTCTGTTTACAAACACCAAACTGGTGGAGAAGCCAATAAGAGGTAGCTAGTCTTGCTTAGTTTGCCAATCACTTTTCCGACTAACTCCAAGCAAATAAAGAAAACTTTGGCTTAAATCACGAAGCTGAGGATGCGTAATTTTACGTGAAATTGATCTCCTATTAAAAATTTGCCGATAGATTCCTTGCATGACACCATTGTGGAGAGTACTTATTTGAAGCTTGTGTTATTTCTAAACCTTGAGTAAAGATATGTTTGCGAAACGAAATCCTCTATACTTTTCTGCGCAATCGTTTTTTGTTGCAATCATAGCCATGGGGGACCTAGGGAGCCATGCCCCTCTCCAAATTTTCAGAACATATAGTTATTTTGTGCTTTGAGAGGCGGTATCCCAAACAAAACAGTGTTATTCACCTAAAATCAAACATTTTGGCTCCCCAAAATGTTTAGGCTGGATAGGCTACTGGTTGCAATCATCCCTTGGTCGCTGTATGATCAACAAGCGAAGATGTTGTAAAACACGCAATACCGTACACAACTGAGTGGACATTCCGGATAGAGATAATATGCCTTGACAAAGTTTGAACGCAAACAATGGCAAAATTACAGGGCGCATTACCAGTTGATGTGGTTGCAAAAGCATGCGGCTTACGCGTCGTGCCTCGTTGATTGTAATCGCTGATAAGCCCATGATCACTTGCAGGCGCAGACATTTCGTGCTTTGTGAGAACTGCTCAGTTATGATAAGTAATAGCCAATATCACGAACTAGTATTTTGCGAGTCACTTGTTCGCAGGCGATCCGAGTCATCCCAAGTGTCCATTGGCGTGTCATTGTTTGACCCCCGAACGAGTGGACTGCAGTGCCGCGGACCTGGATGTTGTTCCAGTCAACATATCTCACCAAGTGGTTTACCTAGTGCTGAGCAAAAACAGGTGCTGCTGGCATAGCTGAAAATTTCGTAGAAATATGACTTGGATGAACATGAAAATTGCACCAGGTTTTTTCAACAGTGTCTTAAGAACTTCACTAAATGCCTTTTTATTGTGTAGTTGTCTTGTTTAATAACTTGCTAACTAGTCCAAAACCTGTTTCTTGGTTTCGTACTGTTATTTGCGCTTTACTCACTATATTACAGTAGTTCAAGATAAAACCAACAGTCATTAGAACATTTAGTTTGTAATATTGTATTGTTGCTGTTTGTCATTTCAGTTGACATTTTTATGAAAAACTTTTTTCAAACAAACGCAACATTTCGTCCTAAATTCGTCGTAACCCGATTGGAATCACCGCACGATGGCTACCCTACCAGTATTAACGGTGTTGAATTAGAGACAGGCTGCGAGGTCAAATTCTTGATGGGAACATTTTTGAGGAAATGCATGTTTGCTCCATCTGCTTGCTTGCTTACTCAGCCGGTCACGTTCTTGTGTTCAGTGGTGATCAGTTGAAGAAGGACGTATCTTTTGAACGATACGCCATATATGTTGTTGTTTATTTTCTACGTTATTGAAACAGGTTACAATCACTTCCATCAAAAAGTTTCAACGACTGCCCTCTGGTACGAACGCTTGACCTTCAATACAATCGACTTTCCGATGAAGGGCTCCCACAAAGGGTGTTCGCTCCACTGACAGATCTGCATCACCTTTATCTAACTGGAAACCGTCTTCAAAAGGTTCCGGACGATCTTCCCGATACTCTTATCACTTTGCATTTGTCAGGTAGGAACGCTTTATCTTAAACGGACCTGACAAGCCCAAAAATGGTTCGAATTGAAAGTGTGTCCACTTTCTAGTCTGGTAAACTGTCGTGACCGTTAACATGTGGTCAGCTAATTGAAATGTAGATGTAAATAACCAAGCGTTTGCTTTGGAACAACAAGTTTGTGGCTAGTGAAAATATCTTTCTATCGACTTCGGTGGTGTGAGTAAAAAATAAGAACTCGTCCTTTTGAGTTTTGTTTTGGAACAAAGCAAATGGCATTTATTCCAAGAGCCGCTTGGTATAAGAGCTTGCATGATGGCGGCCTGCTCAAGCGCAGCATGGAAAAAATAAATGAATAATCTCGGACTAGCCAACACAGCAATAAAACTGCCAACCAGTTGAACCTGAAAAGACTGTTTTGTTTGAAAAAAAAATTATATGTGAAAAAATGGAGTTAAAATCTTGGTGACCTATGTTACATTCTAAACAAGGTGAAAACAAATGTGATTTATCATAATATCTCACTAAATTCAGACAGTAAGTTTTTTATTCATATGTTGCTAACCTAACCTCAATGCCGTATCACTGTTGTGTTTAGAGACTCATAAAATTTGCTCTTGCAAACATTGACCACAATTTACATTAATTACATCACGACCGCACTAACCAGCCATTTTTCGTTTCTATGCGCATGGCCTGTCACGATTTTGCTCTCATCAGGTCAACATCATTTTTGTGTCATAAATTTTGCATATTGCAGCGTTTTTCAATGCATTGGAAAAATGTGCGTTGTAGCAATGTTTGTAATTATTCCAGTTTACAGATACTTGTTTAAAACAGGTTAAGACCCCACTAAGAACCTAAGGTTGTAAGCATCACTGCCATTGTCAAGCATTTTTCAACGTATATCCGACTCAACAAGAAAAGAAAGTCGGTCATCATAAATATCGTTATTGGGTCTCACAGGATTGGCAATTCTACTCTCTATTGCAATATGTGCACAGACATGGGCCTCGGAAGGGAAGTGCAGATGGGTCCTTGGCCCCCCACTGGATTTTAAAATTTGATATTTTCTTATTAACTCTTAGTAGAAAAATGTATTCTCTAAGTTTCAAGTTGGTAAAATGAAATTTCACCACTGTTTCTCTCCAGAATACGATCTTCTGGTCGCACCCTGGAAAAAGCCACTGTTGCGCCCCTGGAAAAAATCCTTCCGACGCCCATTTTCCCAGCTACAAAAATCAACGTAGTTATTGTAAACGCAAATGAGAAACCCGATTTTACTGCACATGAAGCTTGAAAATGATAGATCTGTTAATGGGACTAGGAATCATAGCAGCGTTGTATGAATTGTATGAAGTAACTGCTGCAACCTTGTATCAATCTTTCCATGTGCTTATTGTCTGCACCCAAACCCTACACTCGCAAAGGCGCAACAAAGAAAAATTACCAAAAATTGGGTTGTAGCACGTTGTAACATTTAAACATACTGCAATGGTTCCATTAATGAGCAGTCTATCAAGATGCAACTACATAGGCGTAGCCAAGGGGGCCATGCCCCCAAAACATTTTTAGAAAATATAGTCATCTTGTGCTTTGAGAGGCGTTTTTCCAAACAAAACAGTGTTATTCGCCTCAAATCAAACATTTGGCCTCCCCAATTTTTTGCCCCCCACGTTTTTGGGCTGGTTACGCCACTGTACAACTGTAAGGTAGACTTGATTTGAATTTTATTATTTTTACAGGAAATGAAATCACACAGATAGATCCACATGCACTGGCGTTTAAGAAACTGATGCGCCATCTCTATTTGCACGACAACCAACTAGCTAGGCCCGGTTTGAGTCCAGAAGTTTTCAAGGGCATGAGCAGTTTGAGAGATGTGACACTGTCCAACAACGAGCTCACTGAAATTCCACCTCTTCCTGCTTCAGCGGAGCGGGTGAGATAGTTCATGCTTTGAACATATAGAAGCGACGTTTGCATGCCTTATTTTTGGCAGGAGGCTATATTGCCTTTTTATCAAAGTTTTCGTTTAACAACCAACTATACATAAATTGCATCCTAAGAATATTTTCGAAAACTAATATTTTCAGAATTTGGGATTTGCAAACCATTTAGTGGAGGCGGAAGCTTTTCAAAAAAGTAAATGATAGAAAAATTCTTCTGTTTTCTCTTATAATTTCCAGGCTTATTCGTTTTTGAAGATGCTGCATAAAATTTCAAGACTTTGTTTGAGGGAAGAATATTTAAAAACAATACGCAAAAGGAACAAATGATCTGGCACGAAAAATTGAATGAATTCTCGAATGAAGCAGAACGACAGAAAAGTTTGATTTCTTTCGTTAATACTCCTTTTGCATTTTCTGTCGTTGTTATGACAGTTTCTGCAATAAACAACTGTTGGCTTGCTTTCGTTGCTACTTTTAACTAGTGCATCCAAGTTAACATTGGCTTGATTTTTATAAATACGCTGAGGTTTTATCGGAAAGTAGGTAAAAACGTTTGACAAACAGCAAGACATGCGAAGATCTAAATGAAAGGTACGTGATAAAAATTCCATCTCCAAGAATATTGCAGCACTTTCTAACATCAATCTCTAGCACTTACGTCCCTGCTTAGGGTACTTTAAATAGACAACATCTTATAGTTGTGGTGCTAAACTGTTGGCAGATATATTGGCTTGTGCTACAAGTTCATGCTTTCAAGCAGCATATCTGCTTCCAACATGAATCTATATACCAGACGTCCGGTGATCGTTGAAAAGATCGTGACTAATAAAGCGAAGATTGAAAATATGTGGAGAAAAAGACTTCTCCGAACGTTCAAAATTCTGGTAAACAAAAGTTCAATCAAGCGATTTTTCATTCAATTTTCGACCAAAAACTGTCGCTACAATTGACTGTTGGAGAACAACGAAAACGATTACTGCAAATCTTTTGACAATGTTGTCACCAATGACCTCGATTTAACCGTACAATTGAAAAAAACAAGAATGTACCGAAACATCCAAAACTGATGAGACATCTTGCTTTACAAGGGTTTTGACGAGCACATTTATCCGGTAACAAGCACAGCGTAGCTACAAAACATTGCCTCATCTCCCCGTTGCAGTGAACCGCAATTGATTGTAGTGCTTGCGTTCGGAAGATCTATTGACCGAAGCGAAAGTTTTAGATGTAAAAGCGACGACTTGAAACGTGCCCAACAGCGCATCAAAAGCGGTTTTGCCGTTTGCTGAACGTCCTGCGTTTAGAATGCACTCGACCCTAACCAAGGTCTCGGAAGCCGCGAACAGGTTTTGGAGCACTTACAATGAGTTGTACTTAAAGCGGAACATACAGTAGTACAAGCTATGCCAAAAACGCCATGATGCTTTTCGATGTTAAGTGCGCGAATACGATCTTTTTATTCCTATACAAGGCAACGTTTTGCTTAAGTTTAACAGCTCGATCAGCTGATGTGTCAGGGAAATATTTCGGCAATATTGTTATGAATACAAGTACATATATGCATCATTCTACTTTATTCCACCTCCGAAACTACCGCATTTGGGGTTTTTCTAAAAAAAGAATTGATTTTGTTCAACTTTCCAAAGCTGCTTATGAGCACGAATTCGCAGATAACAACACGTCAAGCACACCTGTCACTGCAATCAGGTGTGATTCCTTCGTAATTTTCATGCTCTTTCAAGCATAGGCATCTTGGCGTGCCTGTGGTGCACGTCGGGAATCTTTTCAAACCAGGCAATTGCGTACAAATTCGTACAGTCAGAGATCTTAAGAAAGTCCTCGAAGATTTTAGGCAAATTTCTCTTGATCGGTAACTGGTCAACATGCTTAAGCAACTTTTTCAATTTTCAAAACCCATGGTTCTTTGCTGATGGCTACAATATGTTATTCATATTAGTATTAGGGCCGTAACAAGCTCTTGAGCAGGAGAAAGCGAATGACTTCTTTCTGCCTGTAGAGTAGGGGTTCTTAACCTGAGGTACGTGAGCCCATTAGGTGGCCATGAATGTATTTTAGGGGGTCCGTAAACCAAAATCCAATCAAGAAAATGCGTTAGTTTTTATCTGCCCCTTGTTGGGCTATTGTTCAGCTAAATCGCACCACACCTGTAGCGTGACATGCAGTAGCGTGACATGCAGCTCTAGGTCTAAACTGGTAATTCCAATACTACCTTCATAATATAATAGTCCACTGTCCATGAAATTTTCTGCTTAAGTTTTGCACGTGCATTGACGTGAATAAAAGACTTGTATATTTCATTCATGTGTAGGCCGCTAATTGTTTTATTCGTTGTTTAGAGAAGGGTATCCAAACTACCACCCACAGGCCAAATCTGGCCCACGGTGCTTTCCGTCCAGCCCGCGAAAGCATTTCATTCGGGCGCAAGGACATTTTATCAATAAAGAAAAAATAGTATATTTGCGAAACATTTGTTGATTTGGTAGAATGTAACATATCTCGAAACAATTGCATTACGTAAGATGTCCGGCTCTCGAACCGTGGTATAGTAGCTTATGTGGCCCTCTGACCGAAAAGTTTGACCTCTGACCGAAATGTTTGACCCTGGTTTAGAGAATTCGAGGGTCTGCAAAAAATTAAAATGTGACTTGGGGCTCCTCGAGATGAAAAAGGTTGACAAAAACTGCTTTAGAATAGGCTATAGTTTCATTTTTTAAAGAAATTGTTTTAAAGACTGGGAGCCTGTTCGTCGGGAGTTGACTGGTCATTCATGTATTTTTTATGATCACAGGCTGGATTTCCATATATTTCTTGGATGACAAAAACATATAGCAAATTTGTTCTTATACAAATTGCATATTTCCAGTGATTTCACAATAATTCATTTTCCGGTAAGACGAAATTAAAATGCCTGATTCTGCAGCAAACCTTGTTTCGGAACGGAAAGGAGGACCGATTTGCGTTAGATTCATAAATTGCTTGTCGCTTCAGTACAACGTGTGAAGCTTTGCGAAACTTTGTAGAAAATAATGCCGCTTTTTATTAAAGTATAGCTTCCCCCTAAACATCCAGATACATCAGTGTAGTGATAAACAGGTGTGAGGTTACCACCATGTGAAGCAAAAATGTTTCGGGCTTTCACGGTTCGTTTATCAGCGATACAGAAAAACAACGTGGCATTTCGTGAAAAAGAAAGCTAAAATAATTTCTAAACGGCTTCGTTTATATCACATATCTATTTTTCCCAAACTACCAATTTATTCAGAAAATTGGAGAAAAATCTGTGCAATCAAGCAAAAAAACAGACTGCACACCTGTCTAGATTCTGACAAGGTTTTGCATGAGTTGTGGAAGATCTTCTGAATCTGCGATTGTTTTTTCAGATATATCTTCAAAGCAATGCCATCAGAGCCATTCCAGAAAACGTTTTTCGCAGGGCGAAGAAAATTCGGATGCTGTTCATGCAGAAGAATCATATATCTGATGATGGTTTGGCCAAGAAATCTTTCGCTGGACTTCGACGGTTAGAAACATTAGAAATACGATTTCTACTGGTAACCGTCAATAGGATGTTTAAACGTTACGTTTTAAGTTTGCAAACTGCTGATACCATCACGGCATCATTGTCAAAAGATTTGCTCTCGTTAACTGCCGTTATGACAATACAGCATTAGCTTTTCAAAGTGGCACAAATTAGAAGAGAACTTTTGGCAACACATTGGTAAATTAGTTTCATGCACTATTAAAACGAACTCTTTCACATGTTTCAAAGCACTGCTTTCACCAGCAGTATCTATTTTGCTCATCTTTTATAGCAAAGGCATGATTACGTTACCGTTTAAGGCTACTTTAACAAGAAGGGCAAAGCGACCTTATTGCCGTTCATGTTTGTGCAGCCTTTATTTGCCGAAAATGTATTCGCGTTTAATCGATGATGCGATGGGATAAATTTAATGGCATCAGAGAAATGACAGAACTTTTGACTGATACTTTCGTTTCTCAAATTTGTTGATGCCACCTTTTTGAAAATTCTTTTTGTGCAGGATTGAATACATTGATTTATCAGACAACGAATTAACCTCAATCCCAATGCATCTTCCCACGAAGTTAAGAAGACTACATCTTGAAAAAAACAGAATATCCAGCGTATCCAAGCAAGCTTTGGACAGGCTTAGGGTGAGTCCAACTTCCCCGAATGTTTGGTGTTTGTCACCTCTTACCAACAGTGTTCATTTTCATCCATGGCATATGATATGGAGGGGGTTGAAAGAGGTAAAATTATAAGAAGTTGAGGACTGTCATTGACTTATCTTAGGTCTGAATGTTACGTGTTAATTTGGGAAAAATTTAATAGGGAAATTTTGTTGTATAGTTTTGTTGAAGACGTTGTCTCTTTTGCATTGTTGTTAAAGAATGCATAATCTACATTTACCTAATATATCCTCAGTTTCATCTCTGCCTATGTGACCAATCCTTGCAGGAATATGTGGTGTCGTAGTTTTGACTCTTTTGTTTATTGAACCAACCTTCAAAAGTGTTTAAATCAGCGATTTTAATATATTCTTTTGTGCGTTTTCGTAAACTTGTAGGTGAAAAAATCTTCTTTGATTTTAACCAAAACGTTTGTTTATGGAAAGACTGATATCACGCTGACAGTCTGCCAAACAACTGTGATTTAAAATGCTTGTCTTCGTTAGACTGGATATTTCAAAAGAAATTCTACAGACAATTCCCAAAGCAAAGACGCATTGATATCAACATATAGTTGAAACTGAAGATCAAAGGCTTAGGCAATGCTGCTGATATGCTAATAAAAAGCTATATTTGACAAATGACGTAAGATTCTTATAATGCAGCAATAAAATATTTGTGTTAATCACAAAATCTACAGCTTTTATCTCTTTTTCACAATTATGGTGTTGTTTTCATTTCACGAGCAACATACCGCGATAGCATGTCGGCAATTGTGTTTGTCGTTATTTTCCGCGTGCGAAGAAACCGTTTGAAAGAACTGCTGCTTCACTTAAATCCCTGATCAGATAGCAATTTGCGGGAGATCTTTTTAAAGGCTAGAGTCGAAAACATGACATAGTTCCATTAAGATTACTTCAGTGATTTGACCTTTCTCCTCAACTCTCGCAGTTGTTTAGCTAAGTTGACAAGACTGGCCTTCGTTCGCTGTAACTATAGACTAGAAGTAAACAAGTTCAGCAAAGTTTAGTGGCCTGCGCTACAAAACTGTCCGCAGCCTAAGTGTTCAAATGCGCTAAAAATATTCGCCTGTTTCATTTTTCATCGGCCAAGTTCACGTACCGTTAACATCAATCAGGTGAAGTGGATTTCGATGGCAGCCACGCGAGTGTGAAGGAAAAACTAAATTTTCCCAAAACCAAAGTTTATACCACGGCTCGCAGCGATGTTGATGGTGAACAGTTGCGCAGATGCAAGACAGGTTGTCCGTCTTTACTTCCTAACTTTGTTTGATTCAACGCAGACGCACACGAAACATGTATTACGATGTTATTTTTGCAGAATGCAAAATTAGTTGAATGGTTAAAACAAAATGAATGAAAAGGATTTTTTCTTACAGTATTTCGCATTGACATCGTCTTAAATTCAACTTTTATACCTGACAGAGGTTGGAATGTCTCCTTCTTCATCAGAATCAAATCAAATCAAGCGATCTCGAGCCCAAGGTTTTCTCAAAAATGAATCATCTCCACACTCTACATATTTTCAGAAACGAGCTGACAATCGTTCCACATCATTTACCACGAAAGTAAGCAATAGGGCTCAGCGCACCATTCAGATTACAGCAAAATGTTTTAATAATCTTCGTTGGAAAATTAAAATTGCATCTTTGTGGATATCACTGAACTTCTTCAATCAGCGTAAAGGCTAGAATTAATCAAATCTTTTACGCTTCAAAGACACATACCATAGTTTAAACAATGCTGTAACAGAATATTTGAAAGGCGTGCACAGATCCTTTCTTACCTAAAAAAGGACATTTATCAATTTTTTAGTTTTTAGGCTTTTTGAGTTGGCAATCGGATGAGAACTTTACGAAGTTCGCATAATACGCACATTAAAATACTTTACACCGCAAAAGAGCTTTTGAAAATCGCTTTGCAATTACAATTTGGGTGTACCCTTATGAACGCTAGAAAAATATGCAAAATTCGAACAGGACAGTAGCGAAGAAATAAGTTTAACGTTTCCTGTCGCATTTACTCTCTGTAATAAAACTGTGACTGAGTTAGAATTTGGTTACGTTCAACGATTACCAATGCATGTCGGTTAAAGCCTTTTATTAACTTTTTGTTGTTGCTGCTAAGTATCCAATTATTTCAAACCAGTCTAAGATTTGTTACAAAATTCGAAACCCGAGCTTTAATCTGTGAAACCAGAGTAATGCACGTGTTTAAGTGAAGTATAACAATGTTGGAGAAAACTAACGCGAGAAATGACAATACCACTATGTAGTTTTTCTGTGAAACCATATCTACATTTAAGATGCACTTGATTTATAATCACTCGAGTGAAAACCAGAACCAGGAATGTTCTCATCATTTCCACGCAGTAACGACTCGAAAAACTTTCGAGCTTCTTTGCCTTATCACAAATAAACCGTATCTGAAAGTTTAAAACCAGTCCGATTTGTTCACCAGCTTGCACGTTTTGGTACTAATGAACAACAAGATAAAAACAATTACAAACGAAGCATTCAGAAAGACCAGGAAGTTGCGCGACCTTGACTTGCGTTACAACAAATTGAACAACCGAGGTATCGCAAGAGGCGCCCTGCGCAAGCTTGGAGGGTTACGAAGAATTGATTTTTCTGGAAACAAGCTACGAGCTGTGCCAGTACTACCGAGGTGAGCATGTAACGTTGACAGATCTATTTTAAAGCCTTTTAAACAAAAATAACAACTGTTATGAACTGCAATTTAAATTGTGGGTTGCACGGCACATAAAATCATAGTTAGTATAGTGTTCGCCAAGACGAAGCCGTTCTGTGTCGAATGGATTGCAAGGCACCCAGAAGATCAATGCGTTTTGCTTTACATCATAGATCGGTTAGTTATTGGGTCATATTCGTTTGAATTTGTCTGGGGTTCTCACTATGCGAGGTGTCAAACAGAAATCCCACAAGCCCCACAACTATCCGCAAACATAATGATGGGTTCTGGTCACTCTGCTGCTAATCCTGCGATTCTCTAGTAACCATGGAGAGCGGATACCGGTTGCCTGACCATAGGTTACTATCATGGGAAAAACTAGTTGCACGCCAGCTATAACTAAGTTTTGCAGTCTTAAAACTCGTGACAGATTACTAGTCTCAACACAGATTGCTATTTCGGTTGCCTTAACATTTTTGGCTGAAAGTTGTAATCTGGGCCCCAGAAACAGCTTTTGCTGTGTGACATGTGCTATGAAAGGAAACATGCTGCTACCGACTGAAACAGCAGATACTTAAGTTTTTGACAGCCCGTGTAGACCGGATTGGACAACTAGATTCCTTCAGGCTTTACAAATTAGATTAGAATTTAAATTATAGCTACTCAGTTCCCCAAATTGGACTAGAATTAGAATTACTGAATTCATGATAACGTCAAATTAAACTACACTCCGACCTACAATTGTATTTAATCAAATCAAGTTCAATTCATAGCAAATCGGAATTCATTCGCCTAAGCTATTTATGGCATAACCGGAGAATGTGAAGGAAAATTTTTGAAAAGTATAAGAAATGATCCCGCAGCAGGAAAACAACCTTCATTATCAAGGTTGGTGGCAAATGCTCCTTCCAAAAAGTGCCATAGCAAAGATAGGTCCGTTTCCAGATGTCACTAGAACGACGAAAAGACAGAAGAATTGTGTGTTTACCACGGACCTCCGGAATCAAATAAATGAACTTGACTGGAAGTATTCCACCATGTCATACTGCATTAATTGTTAGATGTGTTTGCAATGGACTTCAAAAATAGGATAAGTTTACTCAAATGAAAAATTCCGCTTTTTCTTTCTGCGTCAATTCGTTTTATGTGACATATCTTCATTTAGCTTCAACGTTCCCTACTAACTCGTTCAACTTACACCACGCATCGGGTACGTTGAACCACAAAAGTGATGTTTTGCTCTTAAATTTCTGTAAAGAATATAAAAAGCTATTTCAAGCAATATGCGTGTAAATGTGTTAAACAGATTTCACCACCAAATGTCCCAGTTTACGTTTCTATTGCTTCCACATTAGGAACTATGGTAAATATGCAAAAAAAATTGTTCAACAATCCCTTTCTCCTCTACCTACTAGCGACTGTTTTGTCACAATGACAACTATAACCTTAAGGGAAGTTTAAGTGATGTGGTGGTGGCACTTTGAACTTTTCTTTGCGGTTTCCTTGCGCCAGGTGCGTTCTTGCATCGTTTGCTAAAAACGTCGTTGGACAATGCAGCATTGTCGGCGGTAAAATCAGAAAGAAGTTAGAAGTAAAATTTGACAGCACAACCTTATCGCAAATTGGATTAAAATTACCGGCGTTTCGCTATAATTTGTAAAATTAGATAACTTGAATTATCTAGTTGTGCTAGTCTGGTGTAGACCTGCGGTGTAGATAAAAAGCATTCGACGTCGATCCTGGTTAGATGTAGGGATCCGTTTTAAGAGGTGGAAACCCCCGGCTTCGCTAAGAAGCACAAGAGTTGTCATAGTGAAGTGATGCTTAAGAAGATCACTTCGCTGCTGTTTGTGACCAAAAAACCATACAGGTCTACCAATCAGCGCAAAGTAATTTGACTTGTTCTGCACATGAAAATTCAGAATATTTTATGTAAACTTTTACCACCAGACCTAAACTAAGCACTGTGATCGGGACATGTCTGGCCATAGGCGTAGTCTGGGGGCCAAGCGCCCCAAATTTCTAGCATACAGTATCTTGTCCTTTTGTGCTTCGCGAGGCGGTGTCTCGCACTAAATACTGTTGCTCGCTTCAAAGTCAAATCTACTTGGCCCCTCCTAAAAGTTTGGGCTGGCTACACTACTGTGTCTGGCCTGCATAATCTGATGTCACACGTCTTCGAAGCGAGTTCAACCACGAATGAGAACCAATGGAACTGCTAAAAAAGCCTAATCTCTTCAGACGATTTTTTGTCACACTGTACATTATTATTTGTTTGTAATAAAGGAATTAAACGGCCGGGACTTTTTGCCTATGATGCGTATCATTAACAACTCAAAAAATTGGTGTCATTGGTTCAGTTGCCAAATTTTTGGTTTATAATCCCTGCAAAATTTTTATGAGAAATGAGACTGATTCGCTAATTATCAAATGCTTTATCATTCAGCGAACCTGAAAGACACGTGTTTTTTACATCAAGTTAACAACCATATTGTACCTAACAACACTTTCTATAAACAAAATTTTTGTACACCTAAAAACACCATCTAACAACAGAAATATCATCTGAAGACACCAGAGTCGTAAGTTGTGTTAAAATGCGAGACCTAAAAGTTATGACCTGAGAGCAAAAAAATTGAACGCAGAACAAAACGGATGCGTTCATGGTTCGAAATGCGTCTGTGATCAAGTCTAACCAACACCTTGGATCTCGCCAATGAGCAGGCTTCCACCTACGTTTTACGGTTGGTTGCCTTCGTTAGAGAAAAACAAGAAAAAATTCACTTCAACGAATAATTGCAAAGTTTAAACATTTCCCTGCTTAGCCACGTTGAAGCTTTGATCAATTTGCACAGAAAAACAAAACCCGAACACAGGTGTTAATGCACTTGTTATGATAAGTCAGAGTTATGGAAACATCGCTTTTGAAATTTTTTTTTACGTTGGCCGTGTTTCTGGAACATTCGTCATTTAACGGGAAGCTCTTCTATTCACAGGAACCTAACAATGTTGATCTTGTGCGAAAACAACGTTTCACGCATTCCACCGTACTCACTCTCAAGAACGCCTCAACTGCGCCACCTAACGTTGAGGAAAAACAACCTGAGAAGTGAAGGCATTCCGCTTCAAGTCTTCCGGAACAACGCAAACTTACAGGTAAATGATCTGCACGTAAACATACTTGACTAAAAATCTAAGTACTGCGATGATACTTGTTTGGCAGTGTGGTTCACATTTCCTAGCGGCGTTTCAAGTGCTACTAAAAACTAGAAATCTAATTTCTTGTCAGTGGCATTCTGTATTTGGGGCCATTCCATAGGCGGATCCAGGGGGGGCTAAGGGGGCTGAAGCCCCCCCTAAATTTCTTCAGATACGTTTTTTGATCGATGGTTTCCGACACAGAAGCGTCCATTGGGGTGATTTTTTGTACAACCTTTAAATAAACCATTT
>JGI24159J19872_10000747_pt1 | contig 31818 bp, 16 predicted proteins | sample Ectturendosymbi4_FD_19872 | JGI IMG/M metagenome (IMG submission 19872) | reverse complement strand
AGCAGGTCATCCAAAGTATCAAAAGACTCGGATTGTAGCCTAGTTTCCAGCAAAAACTTCAGCGAAATACTACCACCTAACGGTTGGCGCCCAGGGCTATGCAAAGTGGGCCAAGGTGGTCTAAAAGTCATCCACTTATGATGTCACTTACACAAAACTCGCACACCCCAAGCAAAAATTTTTTTTTCGAGTGCAGACTAGAAGACTTGCCGCGTCTTTTGAGACTTTTACCGGGTCTGTAGAGCATACCGGACCGGAGAATTCCTGTGCAAAGCCACGTGCGTTTAGGCGTTTTTTTTTTCGAAAATCCTCGAAACCACCCGGGTGCCAAAGTGTTAATATTTACGGTATTTAGTTTATTCACCAGGGTTTAAAAGTACTCGGCTAATAAGTGAACAAGCTCATGACGAACGTACAAACGGCTAGAAATGATTTGTCTATAACTCATTCCTTCTGCAAAAACCATTTGTCAATTTCTCATTTTGTTGAATCTCTCTGAAAATACTGGTAGGTCTATATAATTTTTCTTTGTCTAACAGTTTCTTATTTAGGCTTCGATTTGGATCTTGTCTGAAAATTATTGGGCTGAATTAAAATTATCTGTTTTCTCAATTAGCCATGGTGGACACTCAGATATTGACAACCACTTAGAAACCAAAAAAACAAAAATATTCTGTTGAGGCAGTTTTGTCACCGTCTCGTGTGACACACTTCTTCAAAGCTGCTCATTCTGATGAGTCTCTGCTCTTCACAGCGAAAATCTGATGAGTCTCTGCTCTTCACAGCGAAAGAAGCTACTTTTGTGTATCACGCTGCTATTTACGGACAGTCTTTCAAAAGTTCTGATTACAACCTCCAAGCTAGTTTCAAAAAATTTTGAACCTAAATTTGCCATCGCAAGAAGAAAATGTGAATCAGTGATTATTAATTGCTTTGCCCCGATGATTGCTGCTGAACTGCACCAAAATTTAGATAAAGTGAATTTCGTTTCCCTTACTACTGACGCTTCGAACAGAAAAGAGCAGGGACACCGGAGAGCGGGGACATGACGGGGGCATTGTCCCCTTCCACTTTCATAAGAGGGGCAATGGGGGCGGAGGTGCCTTTCCAGAAGAGACATAGGAAATTTCATGGTTTATCGAGATCGACTTGAAACATATTTATTGCAGCTATTCGCACACCCAGAAACTTCAGAATAGATTTCGATAATTTCTGTTATTATTTTTGAGGTCAAGATTGTCGCTGAACAGAAACAAGCATTGTTGGTAACGATTTTTTTGTTTTTTAACGTTTTCATTGCCCTCAACTCTTTTACTGCCCCTTGCCCTACTGCTATTCCGACGTCCCTGGAAAAGAGGGTAAAATTGTTCGTTGTGGTTTGCTACTTTGTACCTGATGTCGGTGTGAAAGTGAAGCTTGTAGCATTTAAATCGCTTCAGGTGAAACTGCGGCAATACTTAGCGAAAATAGCTACATATACTCCAAGCAAGATATGAACCACATCTGTCTGATAAGGCTCGCTGTTCTGAAGCGTCCGTTTTCAATCACGAAAATATGGTATGCCTTGTTTGAAGGCATATGCAGGCACATGTCGCATGGTTTGCTGATTTGCTGAAGAAAAACCTAATGGCTTTCCAACATCGTTCTCTTAAACAACTAATATAAACTAGTGAAATCCAGGCGTGGATTCAGTCAATGAGTTTAGGGGGGGGGGTGATTTCACTGATATTCGGTAGTCAAGTCTCATCACGGCTTCACTACTGTAAGAGAGATGAAGTATACTTTACAACACAGCTGTGACAAAACAATAGACTGCAAAATGGCCTTATATCGCCAATGTTGTTTTCCAAATTGCAGAAAATCATGGTCAACAAAGTTACTTTCGTTGGTTTCAGGGCAGGCAATCTCTCCCTGGATTCGCCCCTGGCTAAATCTTGTGCAGTCTCCTTCTTTAGAAAGCACCCTCTGGACCGGTAGACGCCAAGTATGTGGGTCTAANGCTGCAGTGGTGANATCATAGTTCAACTGTACGCCTTCCTCAGCGTCTGCGAATACATCCCTGGATTAACTTGCGTTGCAAGTGAGTCGTGATCTCTACACATGAAGCGGTGTTCATTCTCGTGTGGTTTATCAAGCATACTGACATATTTCACAAGCTAGCAATATTTGAAAAGGAACGTTTAATATCTCTGTCGATCTGTTTATGGGCAACGGAGGATCACGTTTGACTATACCAGAGTAAGAAAAAAGTATTGTTTGTTTTAACAGAATGCAAGCCGTGACGTTGATTTGAGGTGTTTTTGTCCTTCATGCTTCACTGAGATTTTTGTTGATGCAGATATCCTACATTTGATAGGAACAAAGCCAACTGACATACTTTCCACCTATTGTGTATGAACATACATTGGAATGGTTGGACTTGCAACCATAGGCGTAGCCAGAAATTTGGGGAGGACCATGGGGGCGAAAGGGGCCATGCTCCTCCCCAAATTTCTTGCATATCTTGTCGTTTTGTGTTCCGAGAGGCGGTGTCCCATATCCCAAAATAAATGCTGTTGCTCGCTTAAAGTCGAAATATTTGGTCCCTCCCAAAATTTGCGCTGGCTACGCCACTGCTTGGAAAAACGAAAAATTTCTCTGAAACGGATACACCTAACACCCTTCTGCAAAAACTCGACCTACAAGATTGTTTCAAACTAGAGTTCATGCATTTCTCGTTTATTTCTTGATTGTGATGACACAATGCTAAACGAGCAAGACACACAAAAACACGCTACTTTCGCAAAACAAAGTTACTGCTGTTGTCGGCAAAGATGGTAAAAACTTTTTTCCACAAATGCTGTAAAGAATCACTGCTGAATGCTGGGCTGATGAAGTCACCTACGACGCAACGAGTCAGCTCATTCTTGCTGCGAAGCGTAAATTACAATACAAAATACGTGCACAGTGGCTAATGCAGAAAAAATAACGATGACAACTAAAAAAGGCGCACACAGTTTTGTTGGAGACCTGCTTGTATTTAGTACGTCTTTCTCAATAAATAATTTAGGCGCGCGTTCAAACGTAGGAAGCAACCCGCTTATTTAGCAAAAGCCACAGATCTGTAAGAAAGCCATTTCCTGGGTTAGATCGCCATGTAAGAGTTGCGCAAAACTTACTTTGTGACATGTACTGTCACAACAGAAACTCATGAATCTGCTTTGGCAAATGCAAGCGTCGTCTCTTCTGAAACGTGCATGATCTTCAGCTGAAGCAAGTGCACGCATACGCTTAAAAATTTCATCTTGAATTTCAAGCGTGCAGATCTACAGAATAAGCGTGTTGTAGCCAGCATGCTCCTAATAATGGTCGTTGACCTTTTCGAGCGGTTTGACATATATAGCAATATACATGATCAAGAATAGTAAAAGGTTTTACACTAGTGGTAAAAATTTGAAGGAAAACTCTGAAGGGCACAAAAGCTCCTCGCACAACTACGGGTGTTTACTTCCGGTATTTTTTGTCATCGCTAGACAGACAGACAAGCCGTTCGTCAACCACCCCCATTTGGTTCAGTAAGGAGCCCTTATGTATCGACACAGCAAGATGTTACCGGTACAAAGCAAGCCGCCTGAAGGCATCAAAAACGGAATAACTTATTGGCAAAATGAACCAAATGCAATATAATCAACAACACAAGGCTCCGCAAAGTCACCTCAAGATCGCCAGCCTGTATTACGCGTTGCGGGAAGAACGCAGGCAACCAGCCGGGTGGTAGCACCATGCTGCAGTTCTACCTGATGGTCGGAGCAGCTAAATAAAGGTCAGAGCAAGATTGGCAGATGAAAGCGACGGACCGATAGCGGTGATCTTGTTTTTTTCGTATTAAATCAACGTTTGAACCCGAACGATTGCAAACGTTCAGATAAGTTATGTGGTTCGCCTCCGATGTGTAAACACGTTCCCGAGGGACAGTTGTTTTAATGGCAAACGGAAGGACAAGCAATATCGTGCGCGTGGTTGTTGTTCACTTTCATATTAGAATGAGATTATGATGATCGATGCCGTACACCACTTTTCGGCCAAGAAATGAATGATCATATCGCGTTGGCGGCAGTTTTGTGACGAAAAGAGCAAAACTTTTCCCTTACCACATAACAAGGCTGCCCGCGGTGACAACGAAATTCGAGCCGCAAACTTCATTCACAATGTTGAAAAAAAGTCATTTTTTTCACAGACGGTAACAAGCGACTGCTTTGGGGTTACTTTGAAAAAAGAAATAAGAACACAAAGCATATTCAGGCGTGTGCGCCCTATAACTTCGTCTACAATTGCATATTCCCAGTCAAACCGGTAGGCATATTTCGCAGAGCTGACAACATATCTTAATTTTGGCTTTGCACTGTTTTATTCAATGTATTTCTCGGAAAAAATGACACCAAGCTAACCGACGTTTTTGACAATTTTGCAGTTGCTAACAAAACATTTGATATTTAAAATCTTCATAGTCACTGGCATACTGCAGCTATAACGGCACCCAAGTTGTGGATAAAACTGCAAGAGGAGGCTTCGCCGGTACAACAAATGACACAACTGCTGGGCGTGTATCGTTTTCATACGTGACCATATGGAATTAAATAATGACCAAAGTTCAGTAAATGTGTTTAAAACTTCATTCAACATGGTCGAATGCAAATTCAAATCCCACAAAAGTGGGGCTTCCTCAAGAAGCCTGTTTTTTCACTGAACAGCTGACACGGACAGTTTACGCAGGATACAAGCACCAATAACTTTACTTGTGAAACATTCAAAGAATATGAAGCAGAAATTTCACATCTGCTGCTGCAGCTGAGCCGCACGCAAGTTTAGTCACGTGGTTTCATGACGCTGGAACTTCAGATAACCTCGAGTGTGAGGGGAAGTACAGCACTGGTGTTTGAATGGCTTTGGAAGTTCAGCCATCAAGTATTATATGCATGCTCACTCAAACAGCTTGTCATGAGATAGCCACTTTTCTTGTAATGTTACTGGAAAGAGAAAGCACACAGCGTGCAATAGCGAACATCAACGTCTGTTGAATTTGAACACTTTCATCAACGGGATATTGTGCTTAATAGTTAAATGTTTTACATTCCACATTACCTACGTGCTTGCACGGAAAAAGAGGCAGGTTTCTTGGTTACTAGAATTAAACCATGCTGTACAGCTGAAATGACTTCCGTCGTTCTGCGTTTAATACTTGTTGTAATCGTAGGCAGGAAACGGTAGCGACTGATTCGAAAAGTGGTACATAGGTCTGCCATAGTAGCTGGAAGACGCTGGCATTTGGCTGTAGCTCGTGTAGTCCTGCCCGTCTTCTGCGTTGCTCGTGGCAGGTGCGATGCACCCGCTGAAGACGTCGGTGGTGGCGCGCAAGTGGTAATAGCTGTCTTCGGTGCCGCTGTGATACGACGAAGGCGATCCTGACCCTTGCACAGCCATCTGAGGTGCCTGCAGTGTCACTGTACTTGGTAAAATAGCCTCGCGCTCTGGGTACCATTGACTTATTCCAGAAGTGTCAGTATTCGGAGACGGCGTGGCGGAGTAATGCACAGTGGCCGCGATCTCCGATTCGTTGTTGTAATGCGTCATCTCGCTTCGGGAGGGAGAAGTGTTGGTGCTCATATCGCTGGGGTAGTACGAACTATTAACGTGGTATTGCTGTCCACCGTACAAGACCGAGTTTTGGTATCCTTGGTCCTGCTGCATACCGGACATGACACTTGATCCCGATGAATCTGGCCTAGGAATGTGAGAAAGAAGGTCTGGCTTGTCGTTAGGAAGTAGAAGCAGCTGCGGCTCAGATGAGGGTACGTTGCTGTCACTGTAGTCGTTGCAAGACGATCTTAGATTGGAACTGATTTGGGAGGAGCCGAAAGCATGTTGAGCGGAATCGACCGGTTCTATTTTTGGAACCGTTGTGTTGAGGTCTACATTCTGGCACTCCACCATGTTTTGAGCCTGCTCGGACGGCGTGACTCCTGGTTTTGAGCAAATAACATCTGCGGTGCTCTGTTCTGAGGTTTCCTTCTCGGCACTTGATCGCTCAACGGTCTTTTCGGAGTCTGTGTGACTGCTGAATGAATCGTCCATCTGTAGACGGAAAAGTCAAACATAAGACCAAATACACACTGCAGTTTATTGCAAATCGATACATAAGCAATTTAAATCTGAATACTTCCTGGACTAAATAGAGACATGCAACTTTTTCGGTGCAATGTTAGGATTTTACACGAAGGTAAAAGTTTAATATACAGCATAAAGTAAATTCATTTTTTGAAAAGAGATGTTTCCTGCTTGAAACTATTGAATTAATAGAGATTACTGTGTATTCAACACATATTTTTTCAACTGTAGGGCAAAGCATTGCATTATTGCGGTGTTACTCATTACTGTTTGTGGTGCACAACAATACAGAACAAGCTACGACGCCAGCTTCTAGTTTCCATGCCTTGCGCAATTTCTGCACTTCTTTAATTTGTTATGATGTATAAACAAAAAAATTGCAAGTGGAATCCAAGGTTCGTCACGTACGTGTTGTCAGGACAGGCGCAATCCGCTCCTAAATCACGTCATGTAGGGGGGTAATCAGGCTATGAAGTAAATACTGTTGCGTCACGCTTAGATCTAAAGAGGTTTGAAAACGTGAATGAGTTCACACAAAAACAGCAAGCAGCGATTTGTCAATGTTTCGGAAAGAGTAAAAACAACATGGGGTATTTATGAGTGTTCACTCAACATTATATGTTTGCTGCTTGGGTTCTACTACGAAAAATTCAATTAATTTGAACTTCTACCTTTCTCGATACATTGACATATTAGAAACCTAGCATGTGACGTGTGACGGGAATTTCCTCGTCGCAATCGAGATCTAAAGCAAAATATGTAGTTCAATCTGCTCAGACGAACTTAGAAACGTATGGTTACTCGTTTCACCTTCTCTTTCTTTTCTTTAGGCTCTCCAGCAGTTTGCTTCTTCTTAAAACGCTTTCTCCTTCTGAGGTAACTGCCGTTTTCAAACATATTATAAGCATCAGGATCCATGGTCCAGTAGCTGCCCTTCCCAGGCTTCTTGTCATCTCTGTTGAGTCAACAAGATACGCCACTTATACGGTCGACACAAGTGCTTTGTTCTGCTAACTACTGGAAAATTACAACATCTGCAATTAACCTGCTAGCAATTACACATCTTTCGCTATAGGCGCATTCGTTGCGTTCAACATTAATTTGTCGTCACTTATCTCAGGATTTTCACACAGAAATTAGGAACCATTGACAATTAATCCTTACCTTGGAACTTTAACGAAGCATTCGTTCAGCGACAAATTGTGTCTGATTGAATTTTGCCACCCTTGCTTGTTTTCGCGGTAAAACGGAAAGCGATCCATAATCCACTGGTATATGCCATTTAACGTCACCTGGTGAAGAACAGCAGCCTTAAACACAGGAATTTTACAGGAAACGTTGGTCTTATGCGAGTGCGATGTGACTTTTGGACGAATGGCAACCAGAACAGGAAAACAGTTCAGCTACGTTTTTCTGAGATCAGCAGGCCACTTCCTGAAAAGTTATTCCATGGTAAAACATGCTTTGAAAAAATCTTTTTTCATAACCTTTAGCGCAAGCCTGTTGTAAACCTCTACTGCAACAAAACTGTTACTATAGCAACCCACGCACAAAGAAATGAATTGCGTTGTCTGCCTTAATACAATACAAGAATACAACGGGGTGTACGCTTCGAAATGTACCAGTCAATAAAATTTCATACGACAAAACCCGTCCACAGCTAAATAGCTACACGGCCTGAAGCGAGCAAAACCGAAGTGACGGCAACTTTTCATTATAATGATATGCTACACAAAGGCGTTGATTCTTAACTGTCAATTGCACTTCTTAAATGAAGTTTTGCGCTTCTGGTCAGTAAAGTAGACCGTTGTAAAAATATTATTTTTTCTATTCGTTTCACAAAGCTTGCGTGGAGTGAACAAAACACTTTGTGCTAAGAGCCTTAGAGCGAAGTTCTTGTGTCATTCGGAGTCATTATCGATGCCCTGTGCGTAAAAGAGCCTTTCTACACGTGGAAAAGTCCGTAAATAAAGAAACACTCAGCTCGACCTCAAACTCTCTTATATTCGTTTATAAAGCTGCGTTTATTAGTGAACTTGACAAAAAAATGCATACTAGGGTCTAGAGCAGGGTTCTGCAAACTACGGCCCGAGAGCCAAATCCGGCCCGCGGCCCCATTTCATCCGGCCCGCGAAGACATTTCGTCAGTAATTAAAAATACTATATTTACGAAAAATTTGTTGATTTGGCAGAATGTAACATACCCAGAAACAAATAACAATCTGGTTACGAGATTTCCGGCCCTCAAACTGCTATCCAATAGCTTATGTGGCCCTCGGAAAAGAAATGTTGGAGACCTCTGGTCTAGGTTGTGCGCGTTTGGCGCTTAGGCAAAAACAGCAAAATTTGGAGCGATTCACTCACGAAACCTTTACAACTCGTGGTGAGTGAATCGCTGCACAAAGTTTGTGAAAATGTGTCGACTAAACAGCTCTTAAGAAAATATGTAGCGCAGCCCCCCGTTTAAGGCTTACAATGACAAGAATTTTGGGGCAGCGTTGCCACTGGCTCCACATTCAAAGATGTGCGTCAAATGTCAACTCTGGTCAAAATGTGTGTCCGATAACATATCAAGTATTCCCAGTACATGTGATATGGACTTTCAGTGCGAGATAAGCAAACGAATAAATACAAAATAGCACAAGGTGGTCAATTACTTCATACCGCAATCTTCAGTAAAACAATTTACAGTAAAAGCGAAACGGACGAAACATAACTGTTATATCAACGTACCACTAGTTCTAAGTTCTCAATAATACCGCGGAAAACACTTATCTCAAATCAAGCTGAGGAAGCCACGCATGGAAGTTCACCAAGCCTCACCTTTTTGTCGTGACCATTTTGGATTGCCATGGCTATTAGTGCAATATACGAGTAGGGTGGCTTCACCATGTCTTTGCTCTGTTGGTGTGAGTGATGGTGGTGGTGCTGGTGCATGATTTGATGAGACGAAGTATATCCCGCAGCAAAGGCGGAGTGGGTGACGGCGCCATATTGTTCTGGCCTGCCATGATGACCAACGCCTGAAAAAGCACATTTAGACTACGTTAAAATACCCATCCAAAGAAACAACCTTAGCATCAAGTGGTTATGGGCAGGCAGCAACGCTGCTCACCCTGAAAACAGCCAAGATCCTAAACCGGAAAAGACCACCGCGTAGAGTCGCGCCCCTTTTTTGTGATGTAACGTAAGGCAATACCTGACATGCGGCCATGCACTGATATTAGAAGACGAGCATGACTCTTCTATCCCAAAAGAAAACATCGCAAATCAGCAATAGCCGATTACTGTGAGAGTAGATTTTTTGAGCTGCGGATCAGAATGTGTACCATCGAGAAGACAATAAATGAGGGAATGACGCACAGTATCTGGCGACACCACCAGCGCGACTGGAGAGAGGTGCTTTTTATTCAAAATTGACAAATTCAAAATACAAGTGATTCTAATACCACTGTCTAGAGTTTTGTTTAATGTTACCGAAAAATTGCGGAAGAAAACGGTTTTGACTCGATCAGTTTACAAGATTCTGAAAACGGAGCGCATGTCTTTTTTCAAACACTGCCTATGAAGCTACACGAGTTTGGGATTATGCTTTCAAGACGAATTGAAACGCTGATGGAATTGTATTTCAAAAACTTGAAAACAGCAACTATTTTGTTTTTCCAAACCTTACGCTCCCGATTAAGCATAAAATTCTTTTATAAAGTGGGCAGCAAGCCATGTTCAGCAGCTAGTGTTTTCCTATGAAAAGCAGACCGCTATCCTGAGTTTCACAGCTACAAATTATTCGCAACGTTTTCAAACTGAAGAATCGCGTTGAGTTGTACGAATATCACTCGCTCTGGTTAAAGCAGGTTCGTTTTTACCTTTTGCGAAGACCACTGAAGCGTAATTGCATCACGAAGCCGCGCCGTTTGCCGGAAACAAAACGTAAACAAATTTCGATCTTGAAATCGTCGAGCTGAATCCGATCTATGCCCGTCAAAACTTTTGCAGGACTGCAGTCAAGTTAAGTGGCCGCAACGAGGCTGGATGGCTGAAATGACTGGTTTCCTACTTTGCTTAACAACCGCCGTTTCTCTGATGCGACAATCACAGGTGCGAGAAAAAATATACTCTTACTCTGGTCAACGGCAATCAACTCAAAGTCTACGTCGAACCTTCGCGTGATGTAAGAGAGCATGGCTATAATAGAAGGTACGGAACGCCAAAACAAATCCCCACATAACGATTGGTATTTTACACATGGGCCACATATTTTTTAACATTTTTTCTTTAGTTTAAAAATGACTTTTTTAGCTTAGGAATACTCGTTTAGACAAATAATGCAGAAATCACAAGGCGTATTGTCGAATATGTTTTGCATGAATTCACCTCCCAATTGGCTTTCTACCATGTCCGTGTAACTTGCAGCGCACAAGTAATCTACAATAAAAAAACTGTTGCCAACAAACGAATGAATAACCAACGAATATATCTCGTGGTGAGCATAACTCGAGTAACGCCTTTGTAGACTCTCCACTAGGTAGCAGGAACGGGAAAGCCAAGTGCCAATAGCACGTTATCGATACGACTGGGGTTGTGCGCAAGTCCTCGGCCGCTTTTATTTGCAAGAAACGAGGCGTAGACGCTCACAAGATCGCCGAAATTGTTTCGGGCTCACACGGCCGCGTTGCGTGGCGGACACAATGCGCCGACGGTCATGGCCGCTCGTCGCATATCCATGATACGGAAAATGGCGGAGAGCAAGTCGGTTCGCACGGTGACTGACAATACCAAACCAGCTTCCTGAGCCTGCTATGTTCCTCCCTTGCGAAATGAATTTGGGCTTTCTACTTACGTTTCAACTTTCAGAGGTCCAGTCACAAGTATTGTGCATTCTCCTGATTCTGATTGTCTTGGCATTTCCTCCTAAATCACTTTGACATCTCGCAAACGCTTCCTGTATTTCTAATTCTAGGGTGAGATCAACCGACTTCCGACTTTGTTTCATAAACATTTTTTTCACATTTTTTTCAGATAACTTGCCATTAAACCTTTGGAGCAAGCGTGGAAACCGTCAGCTGCAAAGCAGAAAGGAACTCGACCTTGTAATGTTTCAGCCGTTTTGTCCACTTGATTTCACAGTGCTGCAGCATCTTAGTATGCGTTTATTATCAGGTTTGATAGTTCAAATATTTGAAAGATGAAGAAACCAGCCCATCACAAACACGTCGTTGGACATCCTGATTTCTCATGAGGCAAACTAAAAATGCATAATCAACTGTCTTTTAGGGCAAGAATGCAAGGAAGGTAGCATTGTAACAAAATCGGACACTCGCACAAATTTTCTTGAGTTTCTTTACGATGAAAAGTAGTATAACGAGAATTAATTGAGTTTTGAAATTACCAAATTTCAAGAACCAAATCGATACAGCTGCTGTATATGTTTGGCATAAGTTGCCTGCTACACAGTGCGCTGCAGGGAAATTACATTTTATTTCTTGCAATTCAAAAACATTAAGCCACGTTTGAAAGTTTTTCCCCAAGGCCTAAAAGCGTTTCACATGTCAATAGTGTGCAAAGGTTGGGCTGGAAAGAATTAAGGTTGTTTGCAAAACCTCGACACTATACGTAATATGCTTCCATATTTGAATGACGGCGATGTGATTGAAGCTTAGAAACGAATGCTAGAGCATTGTTAGCATTTGCCGCAAAATAATACCGGGCGGGAATAAATTTGCATGCACGTTTTTTCAGATACCACATGCCCTTCCTTCCTATACAACGCTGAGCTTGTCCTCGGACCTCAAAGGGGTGGTCGATTAACAATGGCTCTTTGGATTTTTCTGTATCAACAATCGGTTGCAATAAGCAGCAAATGTACTGGGGATGACTAGTTTCAGCACATATCACGAAAATCCGTACTAAAAATACAGGTGTTCAACTATTGATCCAGTTCGTTCAATTTACAGTCTTAAAAAAGAATGAAAACAGAGCCATGACATCCTAAGTTTTGCCCATTTGTTAGTAAAAATAGTTCTGATTATAGGAATCTTAAATGTTTAGATAGGAAGGATCGAAAATGATTCCGAGCATTGTCAAACTAATCTGGTTCCGCAAAACGCGTTTGTTCGAAACATAAGCGAAGTTCCTCAGACAAACTCCGTCCCTTGCTTTAAACAGGTCACACAAAACGAAATCAACGAATTCTCACTGTTTTTTGACAAATTTTAAAAACTTCCCGGCAAGTTAAGGAACTTTGCCTTTGTTTCAGCCTTGTGATATTCCCAAGAACAACCGGGTGATCTACTGTAAGCACTGGCTAAACAAAAAAGTCACTGCTTTACGATCAGAGCCAAGAAAATGAAACTGGTTGAACATTCTATTGATCAGAACAAAATTTTTTGGAAGATTTAGAAAGCTTCGCCGGACGTTTCCTGGGTGAAGCACATCTTAAGTCTATGAAAGGGTGAAGACAGGGAATTAATATCTAGACATTCGTTTTCAACAAGATACGAGGAGGAACGTTTTTCCCAATTGAAATATTTGAACCAAACTGTTCAATAATTGTAAACAATTTACTTCACAGTGTTTCTGATGTAAATGGCAATCTCCTTCGCTGTACTTACGTGAAGCAGATATTTTCCGAATTTCATGCCCACAAGATCCCATGCAAACACAATACACCCATGTCAGATACTTATTGCAAGCAATCGATTTGCTGTAGAATGCAGTTTGCGACTATCTTTACTCTTGCTTTAGTTTTTCAGCATTTCACTGGTGAGCTTTTGCTTGCATTTTTTAGAACTGAGGATGCGTATATTTACGTGAAATCGATTTCCTATTAAAACAATTTGCTGATTGATTCGATTACATAACCTATGCAGAGAATAATCGCTGCAATTCAGATACCTGCTCTTTTCAGATATATAACAGATATGAGTTGCAACTCAGATATAAGAGCCTGCTGCTTGAAAATCGCTGCTACAAGCCGGAGAAAGAGTTCGAGACGATAACAATGAGTGTATTATTAAAAAATGCATAATGCTTTGTTGGGAATTTTCTGTTTTTGGTAAAAACGTTGTCACCAGGTTTTTGCACTCCGATCTCTGTAGCAAAGCTGTTTTCAGCTTTCTGTTGCAAGGACTTCAGCTTTCTGTTGCAAGGCCTTTTGTTATCTACTGCAAAATGCATGATTTTATGAAATCGTTTAATTCCACTAGTGGTTCATTTGCATGTGACTTCGTCCAGGTTTTCCTTTGGGCTTGCCAAGGGGACGAAAGGCGATATCACTACCCTCGAATTTTAGGCAGAAATTACTGAACCGTTGAGCAAAAATTGTCATGAACGCGTTAAGCCAATGATTTATCATTAATCAGAGTTCACAATTCTGTCTCCTCCAAATATTTTTCTAGCTATGCGCCTGGACGTGCCCAAATAAAAAATCTTTGAGATATCGAAACAGTTCCTCATCAGCTTCCGGTGATTGAAGTCGAGGTAATATGGCGTACGTGCTTTTTATTGCAAGAAAATATTTCATTTCGTCACGTTTCCATTTCATAGTGTTTTCTTTTTTTGATAAAAGATTTTCTCACAACTGGTGAGAACCATTTCGGAAAAATTGCAAATGAAACCGGTAACCGCTGACTTTTCACTATGGTACTGCTTTGGTCAAGGTTTTCTCTACTACAAAATCGCAGTTCATATACGCTGTTACGGTTTCGTCACGATTTAGTCGTAATAAGTTTTCTTGATGTACGTCGAAACAGCAATTGCAAAGGATAGATACACAGAAAAGGGCCATTGTTCTAAGCGCGAAAAACAATTTATGGTTCGTGTGAAGTTTTCAGAATGAAACGTTGACATGCTCGCACTCTGATAAGTTACTGCGCCAGCGTTTCACAATGAGATTGACAAGGGGGCATTGCCTGACAAAATTGGTGCCCGGCGAGTTATCTTACAGCGTCTTGTAAAGTGTACAATTACTACGCAAAACATAGATAAGTGCGCGCCACGTGCCTAGTGGGAACTTAAGCACGGTAGATGATTTTTGAAAAAATTTTGTCCGAATAAGTTGTTTTGCCAAACAGTGTGAACGATTTCTTTAACTCAAGCAGTGGCCACATCTTATGGAGGCAGTAGGGTTATTAGTAGGCGGGTCGGATATTGCGCTCTTCCCACTCTGTCGCTACAGGCTTCCACTTGGAATAAAATGCACAGGTGATTTATAAATATATCGCAGCCGGCAAGTAGGATGTCTTTTAACGCCACCACACAGACCCCAACGGCATCACCAATTACCAGGTGTTTTAGCCTGTGTTGCACCAAACAAGCGTTTTCAGGTGTGAACGGCGTAAAAACGGACTTTTCCATGCTTGCATGTGCCGCAACGATTGCATGCCGATGTAGCGTTGTTAGCTCTATGCCACCGCGCAAGACCAGAAGTTGAACCGACCTCTTTTTTTGTCACTGTGCGCCAGACAGCGCATAGAATTATTTCACGTACGCGAACGTCTCAGTTTCAGGCCACCGCACTTTAACGAAGGCCCTGATTATTACCAGCTGGAGAGAAACTGCCGTGTTGCGCGAGTTCCGAACTATAAAATCAACGTCGTGTTCTTTTCTGGAAAGGCTAAACTACGCCGTAAAACAAAGTTCAATGCAGTGCAGGCAAAAACGCAAAAACGTAATTTCGTTCACGCACTGCCTCCTGTGACGGTGGTTTGCCAGCGCAGACGCTGTCCGTCTGCAGGCTGACACCACAAGAGCAAGCGCTGGTGTCTAGAAATCCTCAACGTGTGACAACATAAAGAGCGTGGACATTTATTGCCTGCGGAGTTTGGCAGGTGCGATGCAAAATGCAAACCAGTTTCTGACACAATCGAATGACATCTCTTAAGTTCTGCATGTGATCTGCTTTTGTGCAATGAAGTTGGCTATCACCCATTGCGAAGCCGAAGCGCTCTGTTTGCATAGTACACTAGAAATAAGCAATGGCTCCTAAGAATCGGGATGAATTAGTAAATACGCGGTTGATCAATTGTTTTTGCTTGTGTATGACCGAACATTCCAAATGCAAGCGCTAAGTCCAGTGTAAACGGTGGATCACTTAGAAAAACTTCCGTATTCCTACAAAATTCATCATTTCGGGCAATCTGTTTTTAAAAAAGATCAAAATGACTTGCGCTCAAACAAACATCTTATCATATGCTTCTAATTAGAGAGAACGAATTCGCAATCGAAGGTTACTACTTTCACACACCAAGCGTACTTAAACTAATTGGACAAAGATTTTTGTCATCAACAGCAAAACACCCTCAAATTTTCAAATTCCCATCTGGTACTTTTTCCCGTTCTTGTCAAGGCTGCAGCACATGTTGGTTTTTGTATCCCATAACGAGGAAATAACTCAGGGATAGTTCCCTCAGACGGAAAAGTCTCCAGAAAGCGCTTGCCGCATTTGTACTACCAGGTGTGCAGTTGGTTTTAGGTCAGCAGTCACTTGAAACTTGGTAGTTCTCAAACAAGGACTTACTTCTTACCCTCCTTTTAAAGTCGAATGGGCGCACCACTGCTGGAAATCCATGCAAGTCGTAATATATTCATGATTGTTGTTCACCTATCAGACGGCATGCTGGAAAATGTCTTGAGTTCGTAGGAAAACGCGTTTAACACTTTCAGAGAGTTTTGCTCTTATTGTTGAAGTGTTTAAATGTCAATGTGCGGTATGTCGGCTTAATGCGAGAAATTGAGCTGGTCAAATATCGCAAATATAAGCGTAGTTAGTTGAAAACAACATTACTAAACTTTAAATAAAAGTTACGAAAGGAAACCATGCTTACACCAGATGCTCCAACACATCATAATGGGATCATGCCCAAAATACACGCAACATAAAACACCAGATAATGTGCTTCCACCTGGACCTCTGCTACGACGTAATGGACGGTAGGAATAAAAAGCAGCCCAGTTAAGTGCAGATGCGCAAGGTTGCGAAAGCGGCACAGCTACGTCAGTTTGCCTGTGGTTTGCACTTTCGGCCGAGATCAAAGCGTTTGTTTCAGGCGTTTCTATCGACGGTGGAAATTCACAGCAGCATGGGAGGTGGAAGTTCAACGAAAATGCAAGGAGTGAGCGGCCTCGATATAATTAGGGCCAGAAAAGATCTATATTGCTGGGGCTATCGCAAATATATGAAGAGAACTAAATATTTTGTGCGTGGACATTCTCGTTAGCAAACACTGAAACCACCATTTGCAACCTTCAACAAAAGGCCAATATTTTCCGCTTTCAAATATTTTTCTAACATATGAATTGCCAGTGAGAATTTTGAAAAAAACGCGACGTATTGCGGCTGTAATCGTTCACTTAAGCCTTTGTCAAAGCAATGCCTTGTTGCTTTGTTCGAATACATTGTTTCTGACCAAGCCGATACCAGAATAGCTATATGTTGAACGCAGAGTTTTCGGTTTTGCAGCCAAACGAATGCTATCCCGGAAGCGTCTCGGATCAACATACACCGCAAAACGAATGGATCGACTAGAAGGAAAGTTGCGCTTAATTCCCATGAGCAAGCATTCGCACCGCTCTGGACAAAGGCATACCCTACGCGATTTTAAACACGATAGTTTTCGAACGAAGGCAAAGGTGCATTGATCGACGTCGACATTTTGCGGTCAGGCGCTCTTCTGGACCCTCAGACCGGGAAAAGGGAATTCGGTCGTTTGTGACGCGCGTCGTCGACGACGAGCGACAGGTAGAACCGCATCGCGCTGCCAAAACATTTGTAAACAGGCGACCCTCTGTGTCAAGGTTTCGAAGCAACTTCAAAGCTCACCAATACTGATCCGCCGTACCGATTGCGAAGTGCCGTCATCGCTACGTTACTCACGATGTTCTGAAGGCTGGTTGGCTGTCTTGAAGCGTCAGGTGGCCGGTGACGTTTCACGAAAAACATGTGCTTTTCTCCGCTCGTTGGTCAGGATTTTTATCCGCGTTTAACCGAAAAAGTATGTGTATTTTTGGTCCCTGTTGCCTGTCACAAGCGTCAGTGAAAAGCACATTTGCATTAGGACGATAGAGCAAATCTTTCTAAGTTGAAAGCTTCTTGAAGTGGCTCACAACGGAACATTCGCTTGTACAGTTTTGAAGATCCCATTGCACCGGCGCAATCGTAATTTTTGTTTCTATCAGTTCATTGCTGTATTTCAGCATTTTCATGTTATAAGCATCAGGTGGAAGTAAAAACTTGAAAAACCTTGCAAGGTCGTGTCANGTGTTGGCAAGATTGCCATAAGTGAAGTTGATTTATGAATGGCTCATTACTTTCAGGGTATGTAATATAATTACGTACAAATGAAAATGTTGAATCCAAACGTCGAAGTAAGGTATGTTATGATTTGTTTCTAATCCCAACAAACCCAAAACAGGAGCACAAAGACATACAGAGAAGAAAAATTATCCGTCACAACCAGCTTCCAGCTGAAGGAAAGCTCGATCGATCGCCATTTGCAACTAAAGCGTGATCAAAATCGACAGTGCAGCTCATTGCACAGCATAATACACCGCCATTCGGAAAAGCAGTGTTTAACCGCCATCCGCCGATGATTCACTGAAGACAAAGCTGCCAGCTCGCGTTGCGACTCATTCACCAGTTGGTTGTATTTTTTCTGCCACGCGACTCAGCCTCCTCAATCGTAAAAGAAACGTGATTACCAGGAACCTCCACCTGGTTACCGTTTGAGGCTAAAAGTTCTCAAAAATTAACAGACCACACTTTACTTGTTCTGCTTGTGCAAAACGCGCTTTGGTGAAGGTTTGGCAGCAGACGCTGTTTACTAAACTCGCTACTCGCCGGCAGTGGTTCCATCAGAATAGACCTGAAAGAGTTTTGCTGTTACTCCACCATGGATCAAGCCAACCAAAACAGACACTTCGCGCGAATAGCTGTAGATAGCAATGAAAAGTCTACCTTTTACCAGACCAACTTTGACCAGAAAATGATACAAATCGAACAAGTGTAGTGTCTCGTTCAGTCAAGGCGCATTGCATTTAAAAATGAAGCACACGTTGGCTTAGCATCGACGATATACAGCACGTATACTGATTTATTTTTGTTTGATACATGTCTTGCCTATCCCAGTATGTACAGCTAACACTGCAGTGTGCACATGGTACCAGTGATCACTTCCTCGCACTAAAATGGCTCTTTTGCGCAAATTGTTTGGGGAACACTGACATTTACTGGAATGTTGAAACATTTAAGTCAGTAAACTCAAACAAGGGACCAAGTTTGTAATAGCAGAAAATTTGTTTTCTTCGAACTCTCGTTATTTTTCTTGCTGCTGTCTTTCAATTGTTTCCCGAAAACACCAAGAAGACAGAGAAACTCTACTTGCATGCGGTATAGCTTTCGATCTGCGTGCAAGCTACGCCGCTTTGAACGTAGACACAGCACACGAGCTTACTTTGTTAAACTATTTCACGAAACAGCCAGTTCGGTAAAGATTGTTCATAATTTTTTGAGGCAATCTGACCCATTCTGCATTTAACTTGCCTAAAACGTGGCACTTTTTTCATACAATTGTAGTTAAATGTCAAATTTCTTACCATTCTTCCATGCGAGGTTAGCATTGGTAGGTCAATGAAATAGAATAAATTGCTGCATATGAACCAGATATCATTACTTCATTGACCACTAACGAAAGCAGCATTCATTTCAGTTTCACTGACAGTACCAGTCTTCAGTAAAAACAAAGCGACCTTTACGATTTCTCGTAGATTTCAATCTTTAAGGACGGAGTAAAAGCCTGCTGCTTGCTTAAGAACAACATGTGAAAGCTGTTAATTTCGTGCACAGGAATCCTGAGCGTTTCAAGTTTATTGATGTTTTTCAACAATTCAAACGACCAAAATACTTGAAGTGATTTGTTTGCAGACATCCTGGGGTACAACGAATGGCAAATTTTGTCACAATGAAAATGAAAAAACTCAGCCTGAATCTAAGCATCCACCACTCAAGAACTGTTTGATCAAAAAGCTTGTTGACTCAGTCAGTTTTGTTACAATCTATGCGTTACGTTACAGTTTATTGATAGGTAAGCAACATTTCTTCAACAAAAGCGTGAGAACCCAACTCAAAATGGTTGGTCAATCCATCGAACCGGGAAGTGACCATTATGCCCATGGATATTAGTGCTCCAGTTAAATGCATTGGTTTTTCACTCCAGCATATTCTATTGTCACTTGCACCGGGCAAAAAAAGAGTTTTGCATTTTTGTTTAGTGTTTACTTAAATCAACGAAATAATGTTGCCAACAATGTTTCACTTTTCCACCTGGCAAAAACTAAACTCTTCTTTTGCCTGACGCAANTGAAAATAGAATATGCTAGCTGTTTCAAACTGCAGTCCACTAACAGTGAAACTAAAAATCTAATCTTGTATTAGTTGCTAAGCTAATGGATGAAAACATAATCTAAGTAATCACACTTTTCTCATACCTGGTATGTTAGCGTATCCCGACGGTTGGTAATGGTAGTAAGGGGAATCTGATGACGCTGGATGTGTTGCGTACATGCCGACGGTGTTTGGAGGCGCGACACTCGGTAGGATGTCGCTGTTCTGCCCGGGATGCGTCGACGACTGATAACGTATCTGCATTGTCATGCTGTGCAACTCCGCAAACCGAGGAGAGAAATCAAGCAATGCTGTGGTTGTGCTGAAGCACACGACTTGCACTTAACCAAACACACTGAAACAGCAAGAAACATTGATTAAAAACACGCACCAGGAAGCGGGAGACAAGTGAAGCAAAGTAACAGCTTAGTTCCGACACCGGTACGTCACACTGACAACTGGCACATTAAAACAACCAGCATGTTATTTCAATGTGTTGATGCATCTCCCACCTTGTGTAACTTGCGCGAATTCACAACTACTGAAATCGAAGATACACAAAACCCACGCAGGGCATCGGCCGTCTGATAATCCAGCGACTTTCGAACTCGAAAGACAAAGCAAAGGCTAATGATGTCATGATTAGCGCGTGTTTAGACAAGACGGCCACTGGCACGCGCGCGCAGTCGGCACTTGCGTTGTTTAGATTGCATTGTCTAATCATTTTGAACCTGCCCACTCAGGAGTTCCTTGCACGTGTTAGCATCGCACAACAATTGCATGCCACCATTTTCAACAATTAAACTGACGGATTACAACTGCCCCGATTTTCGTGACATCTTCCACTCGCGCTTGAAGCCGCCTCATTGCCATGGTTCGGTTATTCACTTATTTTTTGACCTGCCTCACTGCTGCATTCCGCGCGTTTGGGGTTATTTCCTTCATGTACCTGATCTGACCCTAAATTTCATCCGAATGGCTGCATTAGAGACAGCTTCGACTTCAAGTAGTGCCGGCCGCGAATAAGAATCGGTGAAGTGCTTTTTCTTTGAAACGTAACACCAACAGGTTTGTTTTCAATCCCATCGCCTTCACTGTAGCGACACCACACGGAATTTCTTTCCACATTTTGCAGGTTTCTTGATACGCGGTGGGTAAAGTAAATGCAAGGATCCGACGGGCTTTTTCTACCGAAAAGCAATTATTCCTAAATTGTTTAAATCTACCTGACTTGTTGTTTTAACGAGACTACAGCTCATATCCAACCTCTATCTTACCACGATATATTCGATGTGGATATAGAGTTCGAATGAAAGCTTCCCAGTTAACTTGAGCATCATTTTTGACAGACTCGCGCAAGTGGACTGAAATGAAAAAGATATATGGATTTGTGACGCTTACAGCATGGCTTGAAACCAAGGTTGCAAATGACAAAACGCTTTTATAAAATGGGTCATCATTGCGACATTTTTAAAAGAAATTGGTCTACATTTGTTCTCAGTTAGCTAAAGTTCGCCACGGACTTACATCCCTTCATGATTACTGCAAAGTAAAAATTGTTTCTGTCTTTTGAACCAATTTCAGATACAAACTGTGCCTCAAAAGCAGTGGTGGGGAACCTGCGGCCCGCGAGAATATTTAATATGTCCCGCATCAGAATTTTTGTTACCCAAGTTAGAACACAAAACCGCGACAAAACGAAACTCCATGATAAGCGGACATGTCGACAGTACGTCAATAGAAGTCTCTCTCGCTCCTTGACATGGTTTTCTCTCCTTATTTTCCTTTGAAACATAAAGGTAGAATTTTAAGATAAAATTAATTAATTTTTGCGGCCCTCCAGCGATATTCCACAATTCACGCGGCTCGTGATAGTAAATAGGTTCCCCATCCCTGCTCTAAAGCAACAACGACGCAGATGTGTTTCACATCTTTTTTGTTTTTGCATTTTGTAATCAATTACGCCAAAATGGATGAAACCATCAGCATCAACTTTGACACACACTTGACATGCACATATAAAAACACGGATTAAAAAATGTTTATTTGGACCAGAAATTACCATGGCCGATCAGTACGTCAGTGCCTAGCATGTACAATAAAGTATTGTATCCTGCCCTCTCAATTACTGCAAACGTTTCGAAAAATTCCTGCAGTTTCAATAGAAACTGCGTTCCACAAGCGCATCCTCACGCTCGGCATTCATGTTATGCTTTTGAAAGTTATGTTAAAAGCATTTTCAAATCTCTCGCCTCTCTTATACTGCCGCACCTTCCATTGAAACGCAACTTTACTTTTGTCGATTTGAAAGTTCAGCAAAATTAAAGTTGGCTCTTTATCACAACAAATTATGATCGACCTGCCGTTGCCAAATCTGTCTGCCAAAAAATTATATATTTATTTTTGAATCTATGGGTAAGACTATAATTTGCCTGCTCGAGCTAACCCGCGCGTTCAGTTTTGCCGCAATGAGTTCTGCTGTTCAACGTCAAAATGTTTCATTCATTGTTAGACAATGCAAAAAACTGGATGGAAGAAATTTACGCCAACCTTGATGTCAAGCTGTACAAGCAGTTTTAAGGCACTATTTGGCCGTTGTGGTGGTGCTTGCGGTGTTTTCTTTTCTGTGTAACGATGAAAAACCACGCTGCAATTCGCCGAGCATATGCCAAATTTTGCCATTAATGTGTTTTTTCCTCAACGCTATTCGTTGCTTTCAAAATCGTAGAAGAAAAACTTCGCCAACAACTTGTAAATACAATTGAGCACAAAACTCACTGCATATTCGAGCACAGAATTTGACACTGTGTGCTGGAATCGCGACAATTGAAATCGTAGATAAAGAATATTTTGATAAGAAGAACTAATCGGGATGACAGCAACCTGTGTTCGATTTACCTGTGAATCAAAACGTTGGTGTCACCTTTCGTCGCCAGCTTTGTAGAACCAGTAATTTTTGTATTTATCCATTAATTCCAACAGTGCAACTTTAATTTAGTTAAGTGCAGATCACAGCCATACATCGGATGCACGATATTTCAGTTTATTGTTTATGGCAACAGCACTGATAAAACGGAAATCAGTCACTTGCACTTTTTCTTTTAGGGCATCGCCGTTAAAAAGTTTAACACCTCGAATGCATTACATGTTCGGTGCTAATCTCCGTGTTAGTGTAACTATGTCGTTTTTGGTGCATGAAAATACCTTGCTGAACATGAATTACGTTACTGCATCGAAAACTAGTGTTAGGATTGTCAACGGAAGAAGACTTCAGTTAAAATAGTTTATTTATCTGTCGGAGAAAAGCAGGGGTGTAGTGCTAAAAAATGACGTGTGGGAACGCGAAAAAAGAAGTTTGGGAACGCACCCAAAATAGCCATTTTCAATAATTACACAATTATGCAAAGGTGCTACGCAAGAGATAGCTTGTCATTTGTTCATTTATGCGACGTCTGCACCCTACACAGGAAATCTGAGCAAAAAGACATATCTTCAAGTCAGGTTACTTTGAACAAGGTGTGGAAACGGGTTTCTACCAGGCCCGTATCCAAGGGGGGCTGCCTAGGTCAGTTTGAATTATCTGTTGTTTACCGCGTTTTGCTTTTATCATCTGACTACCACGATTTGCTATTTATACACTTCAAACCAACTGGAAATGCTATTGGCCATGCGTTAGCTTGGCAAAATTTGAACAAATTGGAAATCAACCAAAATTTTCTCCATACAACAAAAATCTAAGAAGTATGATCGCAGTCAGGTGCACTGATTGACGCTTACAGGAATTCCGGTTCGGTGGAGATCGATGAGCATGAAACCGTTCCCGTGCTTAATATTACATCATGCGTCTTTGTATTTGTGGAAATTGCTTTATGCAATTTGAGCCTTTTGTAAAATTATTGTGCAAACGGACGGATTCAAACTAAAGTGCTTGCTATCAGATTAGAACATAAAAAGCAGAATAAATCAAAACTGAACACCTTTGCAGCAGGCCGTCTTTATTAAAAGAGCAATTCAAACGCAGATCGCATTCCAATAATCCAGGTTCAAAGCAGTTCAACCTAATCATTAATTAATGTAGAATAAATGAAGTTCATAATAAGCCAAGACAAATCACGTGCTTCATGACAGAGTAAAACCACGCCAAAGCTCGTTTCATCACGGTTCGATTTGCTGACTTACTCAAAGTAACATGCCTGGAGACCAAATTACTGATCTCCAAAGACGGTCTGTGCAGTGCATGTTTTCATTAGGTTTAGGGGATGGTAATTTTATTTGTTTTATTTCATTTGCGTATTTGTCTTAGACACAAGGTCCATGACATTAGTAAGAACACTAGTGTACAGACATGCTTGTACACAACGCTTCACGGGGTACGAGTTACATTATACACGCAGCCGATACTGAAGAGGAACGAACACTGAAACAAGGCACCAGGCTAGGAATTACAGCAGGGTTCCCAACCTTCTTCTGACCACGTAGCCCTTCAGTATTTCGACAGATAAGCATATGCCCCTAAAATCTCTTATGACAAACGGGCTGAGTAGAACAACAAAAATCCACTGAATTATTTATATAACTTTTACATTTTTATAACTATAAAGGTAGCCTCCGTTTTATGTCTCAAAGTTACTTTGTTGCTACTGATATATGCATAAATATTTGGAAATAAATATAATATATAAATACATCTTTTTCCATTGCTAACCTTAAACGTACCCCTGCAGATAGGCAAATGTACCTTTAGGGGTATATGTGCCCAAAGTTGGGAACCCTTAGCTACAGCATTTGGTCATCGTCGTACATTTTTACATAATGGAAGAAAAATTAAGATTTGTGAAAACCATCTAACAACTGAAGTGAGTGAATAAAAAAGTTGGATGAAGATGCGCATCGTTAAACAATGGAATACAAATTGTTTCTAACCTAGGGTAGGCATAAAATGTAGTAGCGAAATATAGTTATCTTGGTGAGGACGAACAGTTACATTCCTAGGGATCTAATGCAAAATTCGATAGGCAGTGGCGTAGCCAGCCTAAAATTTTGGGGACCAAGATATTTTGTGGGGCCAAAATATTTGACTTAGGCGAGCAACAGTATTTTTGTTTGGAAAGCCTATTCTCAAATCACAAAATGACTAGATATGCTAAAAATATGGGAATGGACCCCTGAGCCCCATGGCTAAGCGTATGTCGATAGGCATGGTTGTAGGCACTGTGCAAAGCGAAGCCGTTTAGTTGTGTGTATCAACAACATAATAGAGAGGCATATACATCGGCATGGTATACGCACGACATAAGAGTGTTTATTACTTCAGTAGAGCATGGAGAACAGGTGCTTCTGAGCTTGCTAGTTGCCCAGTGAAATGATTTCACTTGCTTCTGCGTGTCCGTGTCATCTTTCAGCGAAGCACAAAGCAATAAACTGTGTTCTTTGACTTTGTTGACAAACCTAGTACATATGCCATTCGGATAAACAACTGGTGTGGCAGGTTGTTTAAACGAAAAAAAACTACACCGACTTAAGGTTGCCAGACGTCCCGGAGCGCCAAGCACTTTCCTTGAATTTGCTATCAAAACGGCTTACTTCCTTGATCCTTGAAAAATGTTCTGTTGTCCTTGAGTATTTTCGGGCGTCCTTGCAAAATTGTGAAATTGTTCATTATTGAACTGTTGATTACACTGCGATCATTTCAGAATCAAAATTAAACAATGTAATTGAACAGAATAATGCGTAGATTTGCTCCATTTTAAACAAATGTGTAGTAAAAAGTGCCCATTGTTATTCAGCAATGTTTGTTTGAAAAAATGTGCTACACCCCTATATCTAAAAATTTTTTCAAGTGATCTGGCAACCCTACACGACTGTATTGTTACATTTAAAATAATTTCATGTTCAGCAGTATAATCACAAAAGCCTTGAGAAGGCGTCGAAGAACACTGAAGCTGGGACCAAATACACACAAATCATCAGCAAAAGTACTTGATTCACAACCATATTTTCCACAGTGCATTCTGTTCTATAAGGGCCCAACTGTACTGAAAGCTCATCAAGGTTAACAGCGAATAGATATGGGTTCATAGCTCTTCCTTGTCTTATCCCGGTTGATACGGTGAAGGGGTTTAACAGACAAGTGCCCCACTTCATTTGCATGGTCATATTCCTATACCAACTCACAAGTAGTCTTACTATGCACATAGGTAGGCCCATAGGCGTAGTCAGAGGAGGCTAAAGGGGCCATGTCCCCCAATTTTTAGAACATATAGTCATTTTGTACTTTGAGAGGTGTTTTTCCAAACAAAATAGTGTTATTCGTCTACGTCACTGGGTACGCCTACGCCACTGGGTAGGCCTATGTTGCCCGTAGTCTTATAAACAATAGGTTGTGGTTAGTTCTGCCAAACGGTTTAGGGGCATCCAAAAGGCTGGGAAGACTAGGGTGTCTTCATCAATACAATATGCAGGGTTTCTCTAAGGTGTTTTAGGGACAAGGTTTCTTTAAGGTGTTTTAAGGTTTTAGAATCAGATAAAATTACCATAGGGTCCCTAGAATAAGAGAAATTCGGGTCCCTAAAATCAGAGAAATTGAGTCCCTACAGGTGCATACTGAGTACCTAACATTTTCCTTTAAAAAAACCTGTAATATGATACAATTTGTTTGAGTAAACATACACACTTTTCAGTCCCATGTTGTTGCCATTGGTGTCAAAAATGGTGAAATGTACGATAAAATGTAGTGTTCGAATTGTTTGTAGGTACTTATTGCTAGAGAAACAGGTCTGTAATTACTCGCATTATTTATGTCACCATTCTTATTTTTGCAGATGGGCGCAATAACAGTTTTCATGCATGGTTGTGGAATTTTGTATAATTCGCATTTGCCTCTTCAAGTAATTTTTGTTTGGTGGTTACTTAATCACATACGAATTCATGCTGTAGGGATGTCAGTAAGTAAAAGAAATTAGATGAGAGGCTATGTTTGTTTACGGTACCACTGCTACCGTTACATTAAATCGCCAACGTCAAAAACCTGGTAGTATTTACTAAGAATGCTGCGCTTTCATGCGACAGCAATGTTAATGTGTTGGTGATTCGTTTGAACGTACAGTAATTCTTCTGGCCACATTTCTTCAATAGCTCCAACTACAAAGTATTTCAAAATCCGATAACTCAGTTAAGTGACTTATAGAGATTTCAGTTTACGGAAATCGTTTAGGTTGTTCTTCGGGAAGCGCAGAGACGCAATAGGAAATAGGCGCGAGTAGTGGCATCTTCATACGTAGCGGAATTGCGCGCTTCCACCAGCAATCTGAAAATAGCAGCCTAAGCGTCCGTGCACTTTGCTGGATCCTGCTAATGCAAAGTTTGGCACCTCCGCATTCCCCAGTGTGAATGAAGTGCTTTCTGTCATTTGGATGAGAGGAATAACTTTACATTAATTTATCAAAATTGCCCATAAAAAGCTGAATAACTTAGTACTCACTCGTGTAGCAATAATCTGGTGCTGGTTAATGCATTCTTTGGGCATCGAAATACAAACCCAGAAGTGCATTATTTTAGTAAATACTGGTATACTGTAGTTACCAGTCCAAAATCATGAGCAGCAAACTATTGTCACTTGATCACACTAAATTACGAAGAACTTTTCAGACATGAAAAAAGATGCTTGGGGTCAGAGTTGCTAGATGTTTTTCGTAACTTATGGCCTTGTTGATAAAAAATGGCCAAAAGGCTGGTTTTTGGAAAAGTTATGGCCAAAAATACAAAATGTTTTATCCATAATAATTTACATCATCATAGGAAACTGAAAACGTTTGGAAGCCATAATATTTTTTGCCAAATTTGGTTTTGCCAAAGAAGCAAGTTTTGACCCTAAAACCTCAATATCTGCCATGAACTTAAAATTGCATGTTACAACTTGTCTTTCTTTGTCTTGGTAAAACTTACATCTATTAAACACTACTGTAGACAAATGATTCAAATCTGATCCATTTGTGTTAAACAGTTTGCAATTAACTTTCTCTTGATCTTGTGCTGCAAATATACGAAGAAAAGATGCTGTCCTCGTACTGTATTAAGTTGATGATCATAATCACATGCTGAAAACCATCATTAAGTCAACATAAGGCGAGAAACACTTGAGAGCAAACACTGTTTCATATGACAGGCCGGACTGAAAAAGACTTGTACAAAATGTACTGAAAACTTCAAAGCAATACAAAGTTGAAGTACTGCAGTGTAATGTTATTGTAAGAGTGATAAGAAACTTCTAACAGTAAAATCTAACCAACGATTCAAAATGCTTCTACTATAACAGTATCAGTCACACAAATGAGCACAGCAGTCTTCATACACAAGTGTAGAAGCTACCAGTTGTAACCATACGATTATTACTGACTGCAACACTTGTACAAAATCTACTGACTGAAGGGGCTAAATCATTACTACACACTTCAAAACAATGCAAGGTTCAAGTACCATAGTATTACTGCAACAGCTACATGAAGTCCATCCAAAAATAGCAAAAGGCAAAGTATTTAATGCAAATTTAAATTTCAGTAACAAACTGAAAAATGGCCAAATGTGTTTTTTCATGGCCATAGCGCACTTCAAAAATGGCCAAAGTTTTCGAATTTGACCATGAAATGGAAAACCTGGCAACCCTCTTTGGGGTTGTATGCAGAGTTTACATCAATCTGATATGACACCAGCTAGGTGTATATTTATGTTTGTCTTCCGAACACACCCATGCATTGTTCTAAAATCTAAACCAATGCTTCTCAACCTGTATGCCGCGAGAGATTTTCATGTGTGCCGCCACTGCAGGCCACGTTTGTTGGAAACAATTGCTTTGAGCCCTAAAATAAAGTTTAACATGTGCTATTTTACCGCTGCTAGTGGATCTGGAAAGGCCTGTTCTTCACGTGACCGGATTGCGCAATTAATTCCTGAAACTGACATTGTTTTCATTCGGAACGATAGCACGAAGTGGTAACAGCCTGTTGACCCTAGGATTCAAACTTTTTCATAAACTGATCTGTAGTAATTCGACTTAGCCAGCACATTTGGAAAATTATGTGGTTGTACTGCTTGCCTGTTTTGTCAAAGTGTTGTAGTAAAATAATAAAACCTTGTTGACGGGTTGAATCCTCATTGATCTGCCAGCTTCTCAATATATAAATAAATAACCCCGTGCTTTGCATCGTTGAACGTTTGGAAATAACTAAGTATTTCTAGTAATAAGCATCACTGCTTGTTAAAGAAAGTCTGCAGATATTGTCGACTATCAAATCTGCTTTCCTGCAGTCCTAGCTAAGTTTGCAAAGATTTAGTCATTTAAAAATACTTTGACAAAAGTAGTGCATCGACACCAAAATTAGCATAAATAACAAAGGTACCAATGGAAAATATAAGAAATATTGCATCAAGTATGTTTTTGTTGCTTCTGAACATGATGATCACCACAGCCTTTGTGCACTGCTTGCAAAACTACTTTGTCAAATGAAGCGCTTTTTCCAAGCAAACTAAACAGACACTGGGAACAAATCATCCATCTTTGAAGAATATGCCAAAAGGATGCTTTGAGTTTGAGAATCACGCATTTAAAAAAGATAAACAAGCAAAGAAACTTGTCAACTCGCTCAATTTGCCAGCATGGGCATCGGAAGTTTTTTTTCCAGGGGGGGGCACTAGTGAATTTTTAGAAAACTTTTTTAGGGGGGGCGGCCAAAAGTGATGAAATTTGTTTTTTCCTAGTCGAAATTAAGAAAACAACATTTTCTTGCTGAACTTTTCAAAATTCAGGGGGGCCAAGGCCTCCTCTACCCATTCCGACGCCCATGTTTGCCAATAAAAGTCGTTCAATTGTTGAATAAATGAAAAAAAGCGCATAAAGACTCAGAGTAAGTTATTGCACAATCAGTATGCAATATTAATGAAAACATGATTGGAACTGCTGCCGCAGAGAAAGTGAGCAAAGTTCCATTACCAAGTGACAAATTTCGCGAAGAATGAAGAGTTAACTTCAGACATAAAAAATCAAGTTCGTGACGAATTCGTTACAGAAGATCAGTTGTCTTTGTTATGGGCTCTACAAATAGATGATTATACTGATAGCACTGGAAAAGCTCGCCTTGCGTACATTCGATTAATAAAAAATGCAAAATTTGTAAACCAGTACCTGTTTCGCAAAGAATTGAAAACAACAACTAGAGGGGAGGATATATTTGAGGTGGTGAATGAAAATATTTTGTTTTTGTAGATGCAGTGGAAGAACTGTGTCGTTAATGTTTGCACGGATGGTCGCCCATCTATGCAAGTAAAAATAAAGGGTTTGATACGTATTTGCAACAGAAAATCCAAACGTGATTGTGCATTGCACGATTCACAGAGGAAATCTCGTCTCCAAAGCTTTGCCAAACAATTTGCATTCAGTTGTAAGTCAGGCAGAAAACCAAAATATTGGCAAAATTTTTAATTTTGGCTTTTTAATCAAAATGCATTTTTGGCCATAACTTTTGAACTAGAAACGCTAGAAAGGCGATCAAGGGCTATATAAGGACTGGTATTATAGCCTAATTTCCACTAAAAATTTGATTTAAACAATCGGGTCTTGGCGTTGGCACCCAGAGCCCGGTAACCTCGGCCAAAAATTACTACCCAATTATGACGTTACCCACAAAAACCCAAAATCCAAAACTTTCCAAATTTTTAAAATCTAAACTAGAAGACTTTTCGCATCTGTAGAGGCTTTTAACAGCTCTGTAGCTCAATCGACTGGCGAGTTGTGGTGGTGCAAAGTTCAACAAGAAAAGTGGCACACGTGGGACTTAAAGGGTCTCTAACTTAAAATTACTTCTTTCGTAGAAATTGAAAAAAACTGGATTTTTTGTTCATGATGACCTTTGGTGGTTAACAGCTTATTTTCTTTCAGATTTGTTCGACAAACTGATAAATGCAAGTTTACAATGGCCATCCGAAAGTATAATTACAAGCAACTTCAAAATTAACTTTATAATAATTTCTAGAATTCGACATAAATGACTATAAATGGGTTGCTAATCCATTCGGAAAGAAATGAAACTCCCAATCTATCTAGCGAAGAAGAAAAACAGCTCATTGACTTACGAAATAGCATTTTGCATCAGTCAACATTTGCTTAAAATACCGTAGATGAGTTTTGGCTGTCCACAAGAGAATCTTACGCAATGATCAGTTCGAAAGCTGTAAAAATTTTCTTACCATTTACATTTTATCATTTTCGTGTTCATGGCTTTGCGAGTATGGATTTTCAGCAGTGACTGAAATTAGATGTAAAAAGGACAGACATCTCGGTATTGACGATGAAGGCGTTTTTGCTTGACGTCATTGGAGCCTCGCATCGGTATGATTTGCTCACGAAAGCAGGCACAACCATTGCATTTAAAAAATTACATTCTGTAGCATACTTTCTGTATTAATTGCGTGAAATTGCGCCGCGAAAATACTTAGATTTTTGCAGTATGCTGCACTGCCGCAGGGTCAAATTGTTTGAAAACCAATGTTCTAAACCAGGGGTGCACAAAATTTTCGCTATTTCGAGCAGCATTGCGTTAATTTTTGTGAATTACGGCCGTCAGTGAGTTCAAGATATTTTTATTTTTTTGCATTGCTTATGTTCTGCTTCCACACACTGAGCCTAGCCAGCTTCCACACGTCTGTTTGGGCGTCTTTCTATTAAGTACCCCCATAGAGTAAACAAAGAGTGTTTATTATTAATGCACGGCCGCCAAAATTTATATTTTAAATTACATCTTAAAACCAGAAATAAAGAAGCAGGAGGGCGTACTTGTTGTAGCTGAAGAGGAATTAGTTTTCAAAACATAGGCCTATCTCAGTATATTTTGTTTTGTTTTGTTTTCACCAGGGATGTAGTGCTTACAAAAAAGGTGTGGGAACGCACCGAAAAAACTTGCCATTTCAAAACAGCTTCAAGCTCATTTTAAAGCAAAACACGAAAAAGGTGAGGGAACGCCGTTACCACGCGTTCCCGCCCCACTACACCCCTGGTTTTCTCTCAGTGGCTTCGTACTTGGCGATCTAGGCAACAAACTGCTCGCTTCCCTTGAAACTCATATTTGGAGGTTGGTTTCACAAACTCCCAAAGTATTTCACTACTTGAAATGTTAACGTTACTCAGAGGCGCAGACAGGGGGGGGGCTGAAGGGGCTCAAGACCCCCCCTTAGCGATCAGAATATTGATGTTTATTTTCTTAGTTTTTCACCAACATTGTACTGTAAGTCGAGATCGGGTGCATTGC
>JGI24159J19872_10000746_pt1 | contig 31866 bp, 17 predicted proteins | sample Ectturendosymbi4_FD_19872 | JGI IMG/M metagenome (IMG submission 19872) | reverse complement strand
GCTTACTTAAAACAATTTTAAGTAAGCCGGAAGCCGGTCGAAACCGAGAAAATTCACCCTGACGCGGCCAACGGAGCTTGTGTGAAGACTGCTGTTGACCATAAGCCGGATCGTAAGCCGTAACCGGATTCTGGATTCTGTGTGAAGCCGCCTTTAGAGTTTCGAGTGCGCTAAGACTCTGATAAATGTACCATAAAATCTCTTGGTAATTCTTATATTCTCTTATTCGCGTGGATTTTGTTGCGTGTTTTTTCGGCAGCGCTTTGTTTTATCGGTGTAGCCATGTGTGTTGACACTGACTTGAATGAGTTAGGAAAGTTAAGCTTCGATTTCACACATATGCTTCGCTTTGTGTAAAGGCGCATTCATTTATGCTTAAACGTAATGCGTAGCGTTTTTTAGAAAGTGTATGCAGAACAAGCGGTAGATTTTTTCCAAGAACTGTGTATGTTTGTCAAAAATTACGTCGAGTAAAACTTTTTTGTCGCATGAACTGAAAATAGCCTATGGTTGTGCTTTTGTGTTAACTCTCTAACGTAAATTGGTCCGGTACGCATGACAAAGGTATAAAGCATGTAGAGGACTATCTCTCGTTGGGTTTTACTCAGTGTCGGAGAAGGTAACGTTAAGCCACAGTGCGTGTTATGCCACAACGTGCTCAGCAATGAAACCGTCAAAGCTGAAGCGCCATTTAGATGGGAAGCACCCAAAACATAAAGATAAAGATTTGTCTTTTTCCAAAGAAAATAATCTCCAAAACACAACCGTGAATTGCGAGACTTGCTTATGAGTTGCAACAGCAGATCGCTCATTAGCAAGCGAGTGATATCGCTTAGAAATAAATGACCGTTTGTTCGTGAACTATTTGTAAGAAGTTTTTTTAGCTAAGAAATACGAATGTTTGGAGTTAAAGGCGAGATGTGTGCTCTGTGGCGATTTGATGCACTGCACACAGTTCTATGCACACATTTCTCACTCTAAAAATCGGCCCAACCAAATCAAATTTCTCGATTATCGAAAAAGACGTTCAAAAAGCAAGGGGGCCCGCAGCGGTTTTGGGTGCAGAGAAAGGGTTCGGCGGCGACATAAAGGTTGAAAAACACTGGCCTTGACAATTATCTCTATAATGTTCTGGGTTATTGCTACCGAATCTCGCACAGCCAAGATTCGGCAAAAATTGTAAAAAGTGTTTAATAATGGAAAAGCACGAAAACAAGAAGCTATTTGAATTAAATGTGTACTTTGTTCGCATTTTGATGAAACAAAGACTCAAACAGAGCACAGGCTAGCGTGGATGGAACTCGCCAAGAGATGTACAAAAACTAGTCAAGTCAAATGGCTGTCCTAAATGCACACAACTGCGTGCATGAAAATCCTCGATTAGGCGAAGTTGAAGTAAAAGTTTATGTAAGATTTTTCATCTCAACAACCAAGAAATTCATTTTGGTTTTATTCAATCGAAGGCAATTGATGGAAGAAGCATAATTAATTCAACAAGCTGCTTGTGGCAGTTGACACTCTATCACCAAGCAATGCCGACTGTGAGCGAGGGTTCAGCGCAGGGGTGGGCAATCTATTTACTGTCGCGGGCCGCATGGATTGTATCCTTAGCGGTCCTCAAAAATAAATTAATTTCATCTTAACAGTCTACCTGCATCTTTCAAAAGAAAGCAAGGAGAGAAAACCATGTCAGAGAGCAAGAAACTCACATCGACTTATTGTCTACGTGTCTGCCTGTCACTGAGTATCGTTTTGACACGATGTTGTGCTTAACTTGGGTAACGAAAATGCTAATGTGGGCCATATTAAAGTTTCACGCGGGCCGCAGGTTCCCCACCCCTGGTGTAGCGCAATGAACAACATTATAGACAATAGGAGAAATCTGACAACTACATTTGATGCCACCAACCCGCTCTTCATCAGCATTGTGGGGCCTCCGAGCTTAGCATGGGATCCAGATCCATACGTCAAAACATTGCTTGGAAAAGGAAACAGAACAGTTCACTCAACAAGTAGCATGGCTCATCAAAAGCGGAAAGAGGATAGCAACTGTGAACTTTTGTGGTAAGCTTTTGAATAATTTTCTATATTTGTGTTGTGGTATTTATCCTCTTGACGCGCGGAAAAACGGCGGAAGTGTTACATTTAGACAGCTCAAGTTGCATTCCCTGACCCACTTTCGGAAACAGTGCAAGTTGCCGTGCGTAGCCTACAACGCTTTTTGGTTGATTTTGAAATGGTTGTTTCAAAATGTACAGCACGTTTTTTGTGTGTTTTTAAAATGTACAACACAGGGTGGGCCAAAAGCAGACGTTCTCTTCATTGCTTTTTTTCCAATTATGGTTGAGCTTTCGGGACGGTATTGACAAATAGTGGATCGTTCCTGTAAGAAAATTATTTTCTTTCATCACTGGTCACCACCAGTACACATTTTGTAATTTCGCGGCCTGGGGACTGAGGACCACTGTCCCAAGGCATGCTGCGCGCTATTGTTTGACGCTGTTTTGGATATCCGTATATCAGGAAAAAACAATGTCTGAAACGTATTCCGAACTGCTTAGTAGAATGGTTCTTCTTGTACTAGGAAGTGACCACTCAATTTCCAAGCTAGGAGCCGAATAAATAGCAAACTGACGATCATATTTCCAGGCGAAGCTTGTGCAGTTTCATGCACATGAAAAGCATATCTGTTGCTGAAGCAGCAATTCAAAAACAAAAATAAATTTAGAGATTTCCTATGACATTTCTCCCATTTTAGGTAGCTCTGCTGGCTATCGCGAAAAACGATCTTATAATCGCATGATAGCTTCACACTTGGCCTGAAAGCATATTGCCCTAAAATACATTTAACACCACTAATATAAGTAGAATTTCAATCAAGTGTTTAACAGTGTTTCACACATTTGGACATTGGGCTGCTGATGTGAAGAAAATACATCAATCTCACTAGTCCAGATAATGAAGAAAAGGTGTGACACTGTTCAAAAAATGTAGGGGCAGTCGGGATGACACCATCAAATCCACAGTGAATACCTCCAAATTCAAGTTCTAGTCTCCCTGATAACGTAACTTTCCAATTTTGTGTATCCTACTACGCGGAGCCGGAGGAAGGGCCCCCGGGGCCCGGGCGAAAGGGGGGCTCCCAAATCTGACTGAGTGCCTTTGTTATGGCATATAGAGACACCAGAATTAAACTCACCAAGAACTGATTTCACACATTTCCCCTTTCAATGTTCATATTTATACGTCAAAGAAATTAATCTTCACACGACCCATAACTTCCTAAACCCAACCGTTGCGAAATGCGTTGTGAACAGCTTTGTTGTCAGCGTTTGCCTTGGTAAGCTGGCTGTTGTCCAGGTAACGTTGTTGAATCCACGTTGATTGTAAGCATTTTTAGTACACCCTAGTAAAAAATTATTCAGGAAAATTAAGTTGTAGACCAGTTGCGTAGCTAGAGGTTTTAGCCAGGGTGGGAAACGTAGCTGAAAGAGGCCCACTGACCACCGCACGGGGTCCTCGCCAACATTCAGAAAAAGGTTTAGAAATGAAAGTGTATTCGGATGTGGATTTCTATATACTAAAACCCGAAATCACCGGAAAACAACAGTCGAAAAACTCTCAGAAAACAACAACCTACTGAAAACCAAAAGAGTACAGAAATATAAGCAAAATGGAGGATCAGTTTTTGCATTTAGCTTGTCAGGGGAGAGGTTCGCACCCTTGTACCCCGTCAGTCACACCACTGTTGTAGACCTGTGTTGTGTCCTTTCACTGTAGAAGAACAGAATAACCGGTATACAATCATATAAAATCGTATTCGCAGCTCGCGCCTGTAATATCCAGTGTATGTTGCATCAGAGTTGTCTAATGAAAACTCGAAACTTTACACCAATGGGAAATCCAGTTATTTAACGAATAACACTGTGCCCAGTCGTGGGCCTTGGCCCAATTGTGGGCCGTTCAGCACTTCTTATTTGGTCGCGCAACACTTGTTGCTGTGGACCGTGTTTGCTGCGCCGGTTGCGTGGGATCAAACAGGCTATTGTAACAACTATTTTATTACATTAACATAGCATTTCTATGTTACAGATAACTGAATGCAACATAAGGTTGAAATTGGGTATTCAGAAAAAGCACGGCCTTTTAATTATGATTGAAAGGCATGGGCGTCCGCAACGGGGTGAAGACGGTCATTCGTTACCCTTTTGGAAAATGGGACTCAGAACTGATTATTTCTAGCAAACTTTAAGTGAGGAGCTTAGTTGCGATTAAAATTATTTAATTCTTGCATTGACAGATTGTTTGCCGGTATGACATCCACAGTGCACAAGAACCAGGTTCACTGTCCTGGCGTTGTGCAGTGATGTGTTTGTAGTTCACACATGTCCGTTGCTTTGCTTGTCTGCAGAGGCAGGTTGCGAAACTTGCGTGCTGATTGTTCTACTGTTGGACTATATTGCGTATCAATAACAAGGCAAAGAATCTTCACGTGTTCACTTCAAGTTTCGGTAGTAAGGCGTTTTGCAGCATGAGAGTGTTGAACACAGATAATGCAGGGAGGCAGTGAGTTTTGATAGCGGTTAGCCACGTACTTTTACAGCCTACCGTGTAAAAAAAGCATGGTAAGTTTGAAAAATCCATTGTTATTGTGACACTGAACGCTTGCCCGTTTTATGTGGATGAGCGTTCACCATGAAAAAGTCAATATTATAGACAAGCAAGGTTTTATTGAAAGGGTGTTTGATTGCTTTGGACGAGATCTTAGACGTTCTTGTTTCCAAGTGATGTTGGCAAATCTTGCTAGGTAAAATAAAGACATAATTGTGGTTTTGTTTTGTTAAAGACCATGGCAATTTGCTTCTTTGTAAAGAAGTACCCTGCTTGAAAAATCTGCAGATAGTCTAACTCTATTTTGTAGCTTATCGCAATATACCTGGCTGTTGCTGCCAATGAAGTGCATTTTTTTGTGACTAATGCCGTAAAATGGAGCAAATTCTTTTTGCGTAGAAAGGGTAAAGCGCTTTGTGAACGTCCGTTTGCATTGCATCGTCAGCAACCAAAGTTCAAGCAAAACGTCAACGTTGCCCATCCCCTGGAAAAATTTCTGCTGACGCCCATGGAAAAGGGCTTTGGGACCATTCTAACAAAATTTGCCGATCACTACCATACGCATTACTGCTGAACCTAGCTTCAGCAAGTTGAGGCTGATCAAAATGTTTCACAGACCAACTATGTCTGATGAAAAACCAACAAATCTAGCAATGATATTTGTTGAAAGTGAACTTGCTAAAACATTAGATAAGACTGAGTTGAAGAAAAAACATTCGCATTTTTGAAAGCGTGGAAAAAGTCATTCTAGCTTGAAACAAGCACATGCTTTATTTGTGTTGATGCTGTAGAAAATGCTCTCATAAGCATTTGTTAAAATAAATCGATATTTTGTTTATATAAGTACTGTTTTAAATGCAATGTATTGTATGTTGGGGGCCCTACCGTCCAGGCTCAGGGGGCTCCCAACCACCTAGCGCCGGCCCTGCTACTACGAATCCCCAAACAAGCTTCAAGCCACCCCCAATGCTGTTGATCTGACGATGGATCTGCTACTATCCAGGCCAGCAAACACGAGTCAGAAACAGCCTATAACCCATTTAAAACTATGAATCTCAGCCAACTCCACAGATACCAGCGAAAAAGTTAAAATTTGCATTGTTTTTCTGCTTTTTTACTCAAATTATGTGATTTACGTGGAATGATCTATCCCAGGGGTTCCCAACGTTTTTGTCCGAGGGCCACATAAGGTAATACAGAACATGTCGAGAGCAGGACGTCGTGGGTGGCGATGCCAACATGCTATCGCTTAACTTTTATGTGTTGCTAGCATAGTATTCCCAACTGTCAATGTTTTCAAAGTTGTGTATCATGAATACTCTTTTGTATTTTCTGTCATGCCGCAGTCTCAGGAACGTATCCTTGGGGAGCCCGCATATCCCCTTCTTAGGCTTGGTCAAAAGTTCTTATCATGGTCAGCTGAGTATGATGACGTCATCAGAGGATCCTCTTTTAAGCCTTGCCTCGGGCCCCCAACCCTACCCCTGGAAATTGGGACGAAGGACCAAAAATTCCAGAAACCCGGAAGTCAGCAGCTTAATTCCAATAAAATTTAATTCTTGCAATTACAATTTATTGGCTGGTATGACACTCAAACTGCACAAGAGCAAGGTTCACTGTTCTGGTGTCATGCAGTAATGAGCTTGCAGTTCACTCATTTCCGCTCATTTGTTTGCCTGCAGAGGCAGGTTTCGAAACTTGCAAGCAGATCTACTGTTGGTCTTTATTGTGTAACAATAACATGGCAACGAATCTTCAGATGTTCACTTCAAGTTACGGTAGTTCCATAGGCGCTTTGTCACACATTGATATCTTTGGCAGGTAATACAGGGAGACAGTGACTGCCGAGTGCTGATAGCGGTAAGTCACGTTGTTTCATACTGTGTGAAAAGAAGCATGGGAGAAAAGGAAGCATTGCTGCCCCAGCGAAGCGCACTTATTGTGACTGTTGCCGTAACATACGGGCATTTTCTTTGTGGTGTAGGAAGGGTAATACGTTTTGTGAACGTCCGATTGCATTGCGCCGTCAGCAACCTGAAAAGGATAAGCAAAATGTCGACCTTTCCCCACCTGGAAAATTTTATGGGCAAGACCATGAACGCGGTCCTTAATTGGTCGTGAGCGCAACAACCGATGTGCGATGTGGCAAAAACTTTACGACTAGAAGATACTTTAGCTTTGCGGAAATAAACTTGATTATGTTCAGGTCCCGTAAAAACACTAACACCACCGGTGCCACTGCCCATTGGGCAAAACTGTTTGCTACCATTACCGAGGATTACCGAAACGAAAGAGCGCAGGCGCGTTTTTCAACAACTCAGCAATTATTCTCAAGCTCATCTGACCCGAAAAAGTGAACTTGTTGTATGTCTAAAAAAAGCTTTTTTCAAAGCAAAACATAATGCCTTCCAGAAAATGGGGGAGGTACGCATACTAAAGACACCAAAACGGCAGTAAAATCGCGGAAATTCCGCCAGTAGCCTTTATTGGCAGTTGGATGAAGATCAAAATCGTATTCTGCTCTAAGTTTGTGGTTTTACATGCAACATAAATATATTTAAGTTGAGACATGAAAATACATTATTTTCAAAGGTACTCACAGATGACAGACAGAAAATGTCCAGACGTCCAAAGTGAGCTAATAAAATTTACGATGATTCCAATCACAAACAAGTGAAATTGTGCGCAATACTGACGCACCTACATTTGTAAATTCTATTTTGAACAAATAAACTTTTCTTGTCACACGTCAGCTGCACAAGGACGAATCGGACAACTTAGAAAAATACAAAACATGCAGATTTCGATACGAATGCTCGACAGAGCGCATAAAATGTAGCTGCTGAAAGAATCAGCTTTAAAAAAACGTTAATTTTAGGTATTTCTAAAATTAAGGTTAAAAATGCTGTTGCCCAATTTGGGCAAGGGCACCAAACTAATATTTCAAGCTGTTTTAGCTGATAGTTGTTAATTTTCCTTTGAACTCAGTATTAATTATGTAATTAATCCTTGTTACACAAACATCTACAGAGTTTTTTGAAACATTGCGCATGGGCGTCGGAAGGATTTTATCCAGGGGGGCGTCAGTAGGGGATTTTCAGGTGGGGCCCAATGCCACCCCCCCTTCCGACGCCCATGACCTTGCGTTTATAGGTCAGAGTTCAAGGCTGCGTAGTGAAACCACCCCAACTGAACTAAACCTAGGTTTTAAGAGCAATGATGCAAAAGTACAACTGTTTCAGACAAAATTTGCCCCTGAAGGTGAAACGGAAACATTCATTAATGTACCTCACGTGGACTGGAATTAATTAATTAAGGAATTCGCCACGAAAACTCTTTGACCAGTGGTTCTTCACCTGGGGTAAATTTACCCCTGGGGGTAAATTTCATCTTCCAAGGGGCTAAATTTCCTGAACCAAAATTGCAGCCAATCCAAATTTTAATGAATAATTCTAAACTGTAGGAATTTGTTAATTTCGTATTTTCAATAAATGAGCAGATATACCACCATTGAGTGNACTGGGGGTAAATCTGGTAACCTTGTNTGACAAAAAGGGTAAGATATGTAAAAAAAGGTTAAGAACCACTGTCTTTGACCATTCTGCTCAGTAACTGGGACGTGAAAGTACAACAAGGGAGTTCTCACGACAGCGTATGGCAACGCAAAATTTTCCAATAGCGACACTAAAAAGATACTCATAATTCCATGACTGTGCTGGTTTGCAGCAAAATATTTTCACAGAGAGCAAATGTGTTCTTGTGAGGAAACGTAATGGTGTATGAGCGTGTGTGTATTTATGGCTAGGTATTTGTTTAAACCAGTAGTTCCCAGCTAGTTTTTGCCGATGTCCCACCTGATCACCTCTAAAATCCTGATTGCTCCCACGTTATGATATATAAATCTTATGATTTAAAAAGTGAACTCTGTTTCAGCTACGAAGTTTAAAACACCAATACCTTGGTTTGAAAAAGCGTCCAAAGAACATTGCGTCCATGAAAAAAGAATGAATTAAACAAAAGATAGTCAAAGTTTTGAGAAAGAAACTACATAAAAAAAGAACAAAAACATTAAGTTTTATTGAAATTTGAATAATGACAATATGGTACTAAAAGAATAATTCACAGGTAACTTTTAACAACGATCGAGAAAAAGTAAAAGTGCCCATGAAATGCAAAATACCATCTAAAATATTCAAAATAACATTTAAATTTAAACATACATTTCACTACATATGTTTACCAACCTGAAAAAAATAAAAATAAAAACTTTGAACCCAGACCTCGTCAGTCGATCTTAATGCCCCCCTTAAATTCAAATTTCCCCCCTGTGGGGCGTATGCCCCAAATTGGGAACCACTGGTCTAAACTAAATGCAAGGATGCGAGTGGCAAACACCGCCTTGTTGAAATCATAGCAAATCTAAATCAACTTTAATCCAAACAAGTAACAGCGGAATCGCCACTAAACGCAAAAACACTTCTTGATGATCATGTGAAATTCTCTTGTGTGTTCCCACTGGTCCTGCTTAAAATTGTTTCAGGCGTTTGTATTTTGTTTGATTACTGGGTCATGCTATGATTGTTTTTTCACTTGAAGTTTTATTGTCTGAAACAAAGCTAGAAATGTAACCAACACCGTTGTCCTGCTAGATGATGCATGTTAAAAATATTGCATTTTTAAAGAAGGCTAGCCCCATTTAATACATTATATAAGGACAGGTACAGCTTTGCAGTTAATAGCTGTAGGTACAGCTTTGCAGTTAATGGCTGTATGGGGTGCAAACTATGGGTTGAAGAATCTGTAAGTGCGATATTTTAGTTTTTGCCAAGCAATTTTTGCACCTCCATCAAAGTGGCGCCCATGGAACGAGTCATGCTTGTCGTACCTAGATACGCTACTGCCCTGGACTTCTCTGGTTATTGAAAAACAGAACTGATGAAATGAAGTGCATGTTCGACATCATTATCATAGCAGAAACACTTCCATGCATGGGCGTCCGCACGGGGGCAAAATGGGCATTTGCCTCCCCTGGGAATTTGGATTAAGAGCCAAACATTTCCAGAAAACCTGAAGTTAGCAGCTAAGTTCGGATATATTAATTTAATTCTTGCATTGACAGTTTATTTGCCGGTATGACACTGACACTACACAAGGGTCAGGTTCATTGTTCTGGTGTCATGCAGTGATCAGCTTGCAGTTCGCTCATGTCCAGCTGCTTTACCTTCAGAGGCAGGTTGCGAAACTTGCTTGCGGATCGCTCGACTGTTGGTCTTTATTGCGTAGCAATAACGCGGCAATAAATCATCAAATGTTCACTTCAAGTTACGGTAAGTAGGCATTTTTCCTTTAGTTGACCTAGATATCTAGGTTTATTTATGAAAAATCGCGTTAAATCTGGATTTTTTGAAGTGATCAATTCATCATCAACTTCAGTGTGTATAAAGATAACTTCATACTGTATTCCAGTGTTCGCNTGCGCACATCAGGTGAGAAAGTGCGCATATCGGATGAAGCAGAACGTGTTCAATCGGTTTCATGTCCTCGTATCAGATCATTGTCGGGCTTATTTATATAATGTTGTTCTCTAATGTCAATTGAAGNAANCGGTGAAACAAGGGTTTGCACTCATTGTTTAAATTTCGAAAGTTTCCCTGTGCATGCAAATCAAAAAACAAATTTCAATTATAGGAAGAAGGCATTGGGATAAAAATTTTGTGGGATTTTGGATCCCGCTGCAGTTCAAGATTGCACAAAATTTCCTAGTTTACTAACAAATGTACTCGAAAAACATCTTGAGAAACAAAAAGGACGTCTGAATGTTAATGTTTGCGCTGCAGAAGAAAATTTGGAAGAGGAGCTACAATTAAATCAGCATCTGATTATAATCAGATCGATTATCGTGTCAAATAAGCACACTCAATTGTTTTTGTTCGTAACACATGCTTGCTGAATTTTATTGTACGAATATGTTGTTTTTTTGGTGTGCAATCTGGGTTTATTTGAAGTCACTGAATAGGACCCTGCATGTGAGATGTGACTGTTGAACACAGACATGTTGACAGAGATGAGTGGAGTCACCTTTGTCAGACTTCGACTCTACTCCCGTTCCACGCTTTAAGACTCTTGCTCTGACTCCGNTAAATTTTGAAACATCAACTCCGACTCGTGTTNACACTTCGAAAACTTCCAAGTAACTCATATTCAAAAGATACTGTCTATTNTGCCTCATGAGGCAAAATACATGTCGTGGCTATTTTGCCTTCAATAAAACACAAATGGTTGAAATGGTCACGTGACTAGCACAATACAGAGAGACACAACATGTTGAGGTTTAAAGTTATGGCTTAGCCTATTCTTTCCACAATGTACACAAACAGCCACTAAAAGCTTGCCCACATTTAAATTAGACATTACGGTCAGCTATGTAGGTCATACCTTCCAAACTTGTCACGTGATGACTTCAAACAATTGTGTGCAGCTACTGACAAAATAACTTCAGAACTGTTTTTATCTCATGAGGCAAAATAAATGCTGCTTATCAAATATACACCTTAAAAGTAGGCCTATAGGTTCTACTGCATTGAATCATGAAGTTGCAACCATTGAAACACTAGTTTTAGTTAAGTCGTTCATGCTTAATAATTAACCAGATAGATGATGAGTATTTGAAGTGAGTGTTAATTTTCAATTTTTACAAAAGACTCATTTTAAATCTCCGAGGTCTGGAGCTGATCGCCTGATCACAAATATTGAATCGTAATTTAACCATGTGCTTATATAAAACTCTGAACTATAACTGTGCTAGACTGAGCCATTAACATGAATGTGCAAGCAAATCGTACAAAAAAATTAACAAGATGAACATTTACATTACGCATAACTTGGCTACAATCCCTTTCAAATTTGTCATAGGCAATAGCGATGAAAAGAAATATAGGTTATCTTTAAAGCTGCAACTATCAGCCTCAGGGCAAACATCCAACTTTGTTCAGTATGGCTCCAAAGTGTGAGCAGAGATTGGCCTATGCAAGCGGTGGCTAGACTAAAAATCTNCACAATGCGAATAGGCCCAAACATTATTGTACTACACCACATTACTTAGTTCTAGCATCATCGTCAACTCCTGTCACTAGCTCGGCCTACACTACAGTGTATAGGTCATTTCGGCACACTTTTACTTCTTTATAATCTGTTTTGTTAACCATTGTTTTTTGTCATGTGTCTTGTATTATTGCCCACATCATTAGCCCAACATTCTCATAGTTAAGTTACGGCATGGATTCCAAATTCCCAAACTGCATTGTCACTTACAGTACTACACATTGTATTTTGCATGGGCCATAACTTTGAAGCCACCATCAGTGGTGAAATGCTCGGTACTCCCACCCAGTGTCACACTTTTGTGATATATGACGACACTGGTCAGAAAACACGTCTCAATTAATTCTATTCTGTTTGACAACAACAAGCATCATTTCAGAAATTAGGTCCCTTAAAAATTCTGATTGGCTCCTGCACAGACCTTAATGTTGACTCCGGCTCCTGCTACGGCTCGAACTTAAAATATGGGCTCCGGCTCCTGCTCCAGCCCAAAATGCAAACTCCGGCCGGAGTCCACACCGGCACTCCGGCTCCGTGGTCATCTCTGCATGTTGACAGGTAATGCAGCGAGACAGTGGCACTATTGGTAGCGGTAAACCTCGTGTAGTTTTATACTGTGTGAAAAGAAGCATGGGTAAATCCGTAGCAGTGCTTCCACAAGTTTGAAAAACCCATTGTTGGTGTGAGACTGCTCTCAACGTGCCGATTTAATAGCTTAATCAAACGACTCGTATGCAGACTTCTTTCAATACAGTATAAAACTACGTGGCCTGTTAGAATACGTCTATCTCTATGCAGACTTGTGGGAATATGTGTTTATCGTTAAAGTTTATTTCTGACTTCTTAGTGAGTACTAAGTGCAAAGCTATATTTGCTGTGGAGAGTTTTCGTAATTCATCTGCTCAGTTTTTTAAAGCCTGCGTGGAGTTAAAATTTTAGTAAGTTGTCCGATAGTCTTGTCAGCACGTAGTTATACTTCTCACTGCTTAAAACACTTTTGCGACAGTGTCTAACTTTCTTGTTTTTTCACCGCTCATGTTATTCTGGCGGTTGATTACTCGTATTCTTAAATATGTCTTATTTGTAGAAAGTGCTCGATAAAATGAATATTAGGAAGTTAATCAAAAAAGCATTTCTGATAGCCGAAATGTAGAAAACATTTCAGACAAAAGATTGAGAAATGAGGTTCAATCAGCACAGACTAATGTGGGTAGAAATGGCAAAGCGTTTTGTGAACGTCCATTTGCATTGCATCATCAGCAACCTGAAAATAAGAAAAATTTTGATGTTGCTCCCTGGAAAAAATTCTGCGGACGCCCGTTCTTGCATGTTGTTCCACTAAGTTACTGTTTTTTTCTCACATGTTGTTTGTTGTTTTTAAAAAAACACCTTTCTGCTTTGATACGAAAGCGATTTCTGAAATAACAGACATGCCAAAAATAAATGTTGGCAATGTTTGAATGATACAGAATTAGTAAACGTCTCTTTGATTTGTTCGCAAAAACTCCAGCTGAGTAGATTCATAGCCACCTGTTGTGCTTCTTAACGGNCCAAAAAATTCATGNGGTCTTCTCGGGCTGGTTTCTCGTTTTGTTCCCGCTGATTAAAGTCCACTGATAATTTATCGAAGTTGTGCCAGTAGTATCACAAATGGATTTTTATGACGGCCAGGCAAATGTTTTGGAGTGATCTATGGTCTAACTTTAACCTGGAGAAATGTTTCTGACTTGCTGGTTATCGTTCATTTCAAATGATGTTACGAAATCCGGAACAACTCAACATACACTCCGTTTCAAAACAACTCCTGTCAGTTTGCTAAAGAGTGGATTGGTAGTATTGGGATAACTAGTCCATCTCTTGCCAGTATCTGCTTATTTTGGTATATTTTTCCTTGCTTTATTTCATTTAAAAGAACTTAATTGGCGTGTTGTCTGTCAAGTGAAACGACGCCTGGGTAGTGAGAAGTAATTGCGCTTTGGACAAAAGAGCTATAATTGTCTGAAAAAATATAACGTTAACTGTTGCATCACTTGGGCTGTACGTATTGACGACTTGAAAAGTGGTGAAGCATCCGTAAACGCGCTGTTTTTTGCTGATCACGCAACAGATGCTAGTGCACATCCCTTTTATTATTTGAAACATTTTGCAATACCCTGAGAGTTAACGTGAAAGTATTGCGCAGAAATGCAAACATGTAGAAGCCAACATTACTGCAAACAGCAAGACACAGATCGTCCTGCACAGATGCAAGATCAAGCGGCTCAACAACAATTTGCAAAAACGCTGACACCATAAAATAGGTAAGAACAGCGACGTCCGTTTGAATTAAATACCAGCAGCACGTCGCAGTAAGACCATAAGAGGATCCGGTACTTCAAGAATTTTGCTGCTTTTTTCCTTGATTTCACTGATAATTCGTTCGATCGTAATGCGGACTGTTGACTTGAGACTCTCAATGCCATTTTCCACAGCGGTAAGTTTTCTGTCTTGGTCAGCATTGGCGCTTGCAATAGAAATGAGTTTGCTGTTTTGCTTTGTGTTGTCCAACTTAGCTTCCTCGATATCCTTGTCCTGGTGAGTGTTCTCCGCCTCTATGTTTGAAATACCAGTATGCTGCAACTTATTTTTAGGTGGAAAGGCCGCCATTGACTGATATTGCTTGCTGTTAGTTTCCTCAGACTTTTCCATGTCATGTTCCTGGNCATAATTTCTGGTGTAAAGTGGGCCAAGGTAGAAATAGTCTAAGTGATAATTCGCATATTTAGCGGACTTCAAACGGTTCTCTTGCTCATCGCTGATCCCCTTTGCGATGGTCATCTTCTTGTCCTGATCGATGTTGATTTGCTTCTGGGTGTTTATTAAACCTTGTAGCTCATTTTTAAACTTTTCAAGAGCTTTATTCTCGTTTTGGAGCGCTGTAAGTAGGGCATACATGTCGGAGTTTGCCTTTCTCTGGTTGTGAATGTTTGCATCTTGCCTATGCACCGTGGATGTAGACATCAGACTTCTGGCGATAGAAATTTTATTGTTGATATCATTCAGGCCATAGTCGATAGAATTGAGTCGGTTGTCTCGATGTTTGAAATAATAATCGACGTCACGTTTGAAGGAATCAAATGTCCAGCAATCCTGAAAATAAGATTGCGTTTGTAAAAGTATAATTTTTCAGTTTGGATTACAATTTCAAAGGTGCAGAGTGGAACTGTCTAAACCAGGGCTCTCCAAACTGCGGCTAGCGTGCCAAATACAGCCAGCGAAGCCATTTCATCCGGCCGCCGAAAACATTTTGTCAATTATGAAAAAATATATATATACGAAACATTTGTGTATTTGATAGATGTATCTAATATATCCCGAAGAAATCACATCACGTAAGATGTCCGGCCCTCCGACCGTTGTGCAACAGCTTGGCCCTCGGACAAAAACGTTTGGAGACCCATGGTCTAAACAAGCAGAATTCCGTCGCTTTGTAGAACGTTAGGTCATACGGGAAAAATATTTGGCACCGTCCAGTAAATTATCCCAAGACAAACGTTTATTTATTTGTTTTCCCAACAGGTTTTCGAAATTAATTTCTGCAGCTTTTTTACATTTTTACGCTTTTACACAGTAACAAATTTACTATCCAATACGAGGACAAATGAGCTTCTCCGAAATTATCAAATTAATAATTCACGAAGAAATCAAAACGGTACGTTCAAGTACGATGATGCAATAATGCATGGTTGTAAGTAAATCCAATAAGCGTCAAATTCCCACGAAGTGTTTGTTTGCAGACAACTAAATGCAGCAAGCGTTGATTTGAATTACGGCTATTTCTTTTTAAAAAACGTTACATTCTTATTGCATATCGTTTTTTTTTCACGAACTTTTCTCCAAAGTCTCAAACGCAAGTGTGATCTTTTCAGTGTTCAATTGTTCCATAAAACGTATTTACCCTTATAAGCATTGCTCAATATTTTTAGCATTGTTTCTAAGAGAAAGTACCACAGTCACTAGAAAATAAATGCACCTAATTAGCTTTTCAGAATCGTAGAAGATTTACCATCAACCGAAAAGAGATTGTTTGTTGTCAGACAAATTTGCAGGAAGGCAAAGCGCCAAAGCCACTCAGTAAAGTTAATGTCAAATGTCACTTACCAAAAGAAGGCCAGATGCTTTGGGCATCATCATAGCGGCGAAGAAGACAACTGCAAGAAGCGACATATACCTCATGTTTCTTAACTGTAGTTAACCTGAAAGAGGAAGAACAAAAGCGATGCCCATTGAAGTTGAAGCAACATCAGGCTTACAAATTTTTTAATAATACATTTTACGCAAGTTTTTATGTGGTTACGTTTGTAGCTTTAAGTAAACTTCAGTGATATCAGAATTAGATGTGACTGTGAAACTCGACTCAAGATTTCACAGCTACTTCTCCACATTCCAAAATTATATTGCAATATTGTCTTTCATCCATAGCCTTAGCGGCGCAGGCTGCCCTGATTTTGTTTCAAAACGATTTTTTTGCGTTCCTTGGATTCCGCTATTAAACGACGGATTCAACACCATCGTTTTATAGGTGTTTCTCTTCTCATTCTTAATTGTTCTCGTGCTTGAAAGAAATCCAATTTTCTGTTTTTCACCCTACAAGTTGGGTTCAGTCCGTAGCTTTTGCAAAAATAATGATAAATGTCGTTTCATTGCACAAAAAGAGCCAACCTACAGCACAGTTTTCTTTGGTAGAAATAAGCAAACTGTCCACGCACTCATTGCCATTGCCATGACCCTTCACTGATTTTCGAGGTTGACATTGAGAAGTCCAATTTAAATTGACTGGATTTTTCATCGATGTCCTTTTTTGCTTCAATTATTTCATGCTCTGGCTACTCGACCATACGCAGCAGTGTAAAACAAGTGAAAGCACGTAACAAATTTCTGGTGACGGCTTTGTGCCGCATTTTATTTGAAAGCTTTTTATGAGCACATTGCCTTGAACTTAATTATGACTTGGCGAACAGATGTGTTGTACCCAAATATCCAACTTAGGATTATCGCATTAAAAATTAATTGGCTGACAGTGCTTACCGTGACTATTGAAAACAACTACTGTTGGCAGTTTGTTGACAAATGTAAATATGTTTTTAGAATAGTTAAATTGAAAAGCTTATTCCAGAAAAACACTTAAACTGTTGATACCAAATCTTCGTTGCTGTTAGTGTACGATTTTATTTTTATAGCATAAGAAACAGTATCGCCAAGCCAATGATTTCAAAGTCCATTTATTTTCGTGCCAATTTTTCTAACCTATCTAAAATCAGCTCATCCCACCTGTCAAAACCTTTTTGTTCGAAGAAACGTGGTTGGCAGTGGAACTCATTTTTGTTTTATAATTACGAAACCGCACTTAAGCGTCAGGATAAAGCTTATAGAATTTACGGAGGAGTAAAGCAAATCCTCACTTCTACATGACTGAGGCCCAGATTTATTGCTATCCCGAAACCCTCTGCATCACTGCATCGTCAACGTAATCACCCTGTTGCAACGCGCGATTTTATACCAGTCACTATCACGAATTCCCGTGTTTGTTGTGTTGGTCGAGTGCGGAAGGTTGTTCTTCGCAACAACAGCACCCCTACTGACGGAACAACAATCGTGAGCTTTTCATTGTCGCTTGTTTCCGGCACAGAACAAGTGTTGGGGCTGACATGACACTCACGAAGCTTGAAGCATTCCTACTTAGTGCGTGTTTTCATTGCTTCGAGTGCTTCCCTAACGTCCGGTTGTGAATATTCGCTTCACCTGTTAGTTCGTGACAGTCGAATTGTTACAACATGTTCTAATGCTGAACAATAACTTTTTCAATTTAAAAAATGGAAGCGGAGTTTACAGGTTTACGACGCGTACTGCTTTAACTCGGGAAAACCTTGCAGGGAGATGCATTCAAATGCATCACCAAAATTGTCATCTGCTGTAAGTAATGAAAATCATTCACACAACATGAAATCATTCAAGTTGTACTCTTATGCTCACAAACGATAGAGATCAACTAAAATCCTCTGTATAGGTATACCATAGATCTCTGGTACGCAAAGCTTTCGTTGGAGCAAAGGGCAAACCTCCTTGATAGTGAAAGCATCTGAAAAACATGACCAGCATTCTGGCAGTCTGAAAAATGGGCCTTGACTTGTTGTCAAGCAACGAAAACTAAATTGTGCTCTCAGAGTAAGCAGCGCTCTGAGCAATAGGTTGCAGACACGAGTTTTAAAGATAGGAAATTCCATTCAAATGTTTCTCCAACTTCCCAAACAGCTCCTTCACGAGTTGGACGGATAACAGTCGCTGAAAGCGGCACGCGCATTTTCTTAGCGGCTCATGTTTTCTGTATGTTTCATGTCAAACGCAACTATTGATAAAGCGATTAATTTCATGGAAAGAACTTTTAAACTTTATCAGGTGTCCAATTTTTCTCTGACGTTATGTTAGAATCGCACTGCTGTATTTCAAATCAGTGGCCCAGGAGCATAATTTTCCGCCCTTTCCACCCCGGCTCTTTACTAAAATGCTGCCCCATGTATAGCATGTTACAACAGGGACAATGATATCAATTGAATATAAGAACAATCTTTCCAAACAAAAGTACGTTTTGGCTTAACTTCCAATAGTAAACATAGAGAGGTTAAGGCCAAAAATAAACAAACAAAATTGATTGCAAGAAACATGGAAGGATGACTTGACTTTTAATTTCTTCCTTTATCGAGTTGTTTTTAATAAATAGTGAAATGAGCGCAAAGGTCGCTAAGGTTTCGCTATTGGTCCTATGCTTCGCGTAACACCACACATACAGCAAGGATGTTTTAACGTTTGTTTAAAACAGAACGTGGTACCTCAACTAGCGGAACTTGAATTGTACCCCCGCTTGGAAATCGCCTGCATGGCATCATTTCTTTCATTGTGACGTGCAGCAATAAAAAGAAACTACAATTCGCTCTGACTATCGCTCATCAATTGTACGTCATAATATTCCGTTGAAGAAGAAAAGTTTGCCGGCCACGGGTGCTTAAGGGGGCTGCACACAGAATCCGGTTACAGCTTACGAACCGGTTTATGGCCAACGGCAGTCTTCACACATGCAGCAAGAACACCATCACCGACAACCACGGAAATCCGGCTTACTTGAACCAATTTTAAGTACGCTGTAAAATGCAGCCGGATACGGCCAACAAGAGCATGTGTGAAGACTGTCGTTGGCCACAAGTCGGTTCGTAAGCCGTAACCGGATTCTGTGTGAAGTCACCTTTAGTCTTCCATGGGAACCTGGTAGTTTGATCATATGACTGACGGCAAAGGACTTACGTAGGGGACTAAATTTTGTTTCCCCTATGGAACATGCCACACCTGGCTCAGAGTCACAGTAGTTATTGGGCTCCTACGATAAGCATAGCGAGAATTTGCTACAAACGTGTTATATAAACATCATGGAAAAAGAAATGATATCCGGAACGACAAAATCATAGTTTTTGCGGTATATAGCTGATATCAAACTTTAATAACTTGTCAATGTTGATCTCTGCTGATGCCAAACTACATTCGCAGTTGATTTCTTAAATATTTGAATAAGGACCAACATACTGAAAAGATGGCTTGGTTAAGTGTTAACTCCTCTGGCGCAGCATACTTTCTATCTATAAAAACAAATTATAACAAAAACGGATTGAGAATAAGTGGCAACGTGGTGCACGTTTCAGTGATCGATACAACAAATCTGTGGGTCCACCCAAGGGCGTACCAAGGTGAGATGGAGCCCAGGGCAAGATACAAGTCTGGCGCCACCATGTTCGAAGTACGAATCTAAGGTCTTTCGGGAGCAAATCTACTGCATTGAAAAAATACTTGCGACATTGTTGGGAATTTTCGCCGCCGCCAAGGATTTGGCGCCCGGGGCATTATGCCGCACTTGCCCCCACTCGTTACGCTTCTGGGTCCACCTTTTGGACCGCCGCTCCATAAAGAGCCGACGGGTTTGGTCTGGCATGCGGCCAGATCTCAGTGCGAAAAAATAAAATGATCAAACATGCATCAGTCTCTGCAATAATTCCTTCATGACGTTGCTGCAAACTTATAGTTTATTTGGTAAAGATGTCGCAAAGCGAATAAAAAGGGTTCCGCGAACATAAAAAGGTTGATAACCACTGCTGCAAAACATACGTTACCTGGTCAAGATCAAACAAACCTAAGGAAAATCTTATGCAATTTTCTCCGAGCCCACTAAACCTTAAACTCATGTAAGTTAGGAAAGATTTGTCGGGTGCATTCACATATATTAGCAGTTTTAAGCTTTATGTCTAAATCTACTAATTTGTTAAGCAGTGGACATGTCAATAAAATTACACTTACTGCGTTTCTGCTTGCAGATAAAATGCTGCGTTTCGTTTTCTCTGCCCCAAGATTTGTGAGGTCTATTTAAAACTCGCATGTTTCAGTCAAAAACAATTAAAAGCCCTAGGTTTGCTGTAAGCTTTCGACGAATCAACTGACTGGGCTCCGCTTTCATAACTTTGCGATGATTTGGACATCTCCATATACCATTAAGTGAGTAGTCTCCTCAAAGGTGACTCAGTTTTAAAATAGAAAATAGATTTCATGAAACTACACGCACCCGTGAAATTGCTTTCCTGCTAAAAATTTGCTGATTGATTCGAGTGCATCGCTTTATGGAGACCAACTACTCGCATGTTCGGTTTGCAAAAGCTCAGACGTTTTCAGCGAAACCGCCAGAAAGTAATGTAAAGTATCCGCTGAAAGTTGCGCCTGGAAACAAAGCACCTCACTGCAAACGCACCTTCTTTTGCCGATAGAATACCAATGCGCATGGTCGTCGGAAGGTCTTGTCATCCCTTGAGCTTGAAATTTGACATTTTACTATCAAACGTTTTAACAAAAAATGGTTGTTTTCTTAGTTTCGAGTGGTTAAAATGAAATTTTGCCACTTTGCCCCCCGTGTAAAAACCTTTTAGGCTGCCACTGGAAAATCCACTGTCGGCCCCTCTCTGGAAAAAGTCCCTCCGACGCCCACGCCAATGCTTAAAAATATTACCAGTGCTGAAGATCCAAAAACAAATGCGTGATCAGTTTTAATGGCAAAATATCGGAGAAAAGTAAAAATGTGCAAAGAAAAGCAGTAAGTTCACTGCTCTGAATATCTCGTAAACAACGTTATGAGAGATTTTGGAAAGCTGTTAACACGATAGACAATACCCAGAGACAGCTCAGTGGAACAAAATGTCATTTCCACGAGGAGTTCACATTGATCAATTTTTGATGCCAGGTTAGCTAACACTATACGACAATATTTAGGAAAATAGTGCCTCGTGCAACGAAACTATTTCAAAAAGGAACAAACTAAAACGATGAGCCTGTTTTCCCAACAGCATTGGCGCCAGATGTTTTGCAATGGTTTGAAGTTGGCAGGAAGTACAGTACGCTGATTCAAAACGGTACTTACGCTTTCGTTTGATGCAAAGACGATTGGTCGTCCGAACTGCATTGAAAATTGATCCGGTTCCGAGAATCTTGTTTTCGTGTTGACCGCTGCATGAGAGGGCTCGACGAGTGGAAAGTGTTGCTTGTCGAGGTGAATGCAAACTGTATTTGTTGGCATTGCGTGCGATAGTGTTGTTTCACGGCGTTGCAGTAAGTTCCGCCCTTCCTGCTCCGATGACCCACTCGTTCCTACGACGGGCGGCTCTTATTTGCGGAACAGCAATCCAAGTTGCTCGCTCTACTGCCGGTGCTAGTATTATAAAGTGTGCGTCGATCGCCGTTTTCAACATTATCTTTTGAGTCAGGGAAAGCTTTTGCAGCAGGCAAGCTGCTGATGAAACTGTCAACAAGTTTTCAAGGTAGCAAATTACAGAATTTGCTCTTCAAAAAGTAACGCTTAACATGGTTGCAGTCACTTGCAGCATGGACATACATCCTGATTTGAATAATGCTCCAGTAAACGAGTTGGTGCAGGCTTGGAATTATCAAAAGTAAAATAGGACTCTTTTAATTTTTTCGTGTATTTTTCAGGCATTATAGTACAAGAGTCAGAAACATGAAATTGCTTGCAAGTTTTGCTATCCTGGTTGTCGCCGCGACAATTTTCCCGACCTCTAATGCTGCCATAGTGGTAAGGAAGATCTTTAAAATTTTCGTTTAGACTTGCTGTAAATGTCATGTTGAAAGTCTAAAAATATGTTATCTTGAAGAAAATGTTTTGCACACTTCCCGTTGATTTTATAAAATATTCGAAATGGAAAAAGTTAGGTGAAAAAGTGATCAGGTTGGAGAGCTGTGATCAATTGTTACCAAGTAATGAAAAATCGCCTGATTGAGATTTCTGACTCAAGCCTGCCGCCGTTAGGTTTACAAATCAAATTAAATTAACAAACACAAAATGACCATAAATCTCTTAACGGACCAAAACAAGTAAACAGATCCCTTCTTTCTTAAAAATATAAGTTTCCTATAGTCACTCCCAAACTGACAAACACAACGAGATTTTGGAACAGTTGTTGCTAAATGGGAAGACTACGCTGTTTGCAAAACCAGAGCGTACTTTTTCCATAGGTCGTTTTTTTTATACACATGCAGCACATGTGTTGGTTTTCAAAAAATAACCTAATCGTTTCGCATCAATAATAAATCAATCTTTTTTGTCGCAGGGATGCAATGCATTCAATGACTACAAACGGTCTGTAAGCTCCATGTTTGGGCACCGGGATAGAAGAATCTCCGACCTTAAAAACAAAGCCAATAACCTCGGTTCGAGCGCTAGAAGTGTTAGCGCATCCTCGGCTCCGTTTTCCGATTCCGCCCGAAGAATGAACGACTTCATATCTGAACAGGACCGGGTCAACAACGACTTGTCCGCACAGTTGAATTCCTTGAAGGCCAAGAATAGCGCTTTGAGAAGTTCCTTGGGAAAGCTTCAAATCGAACTCGAAGAGCTTGTAAAGAAAAATTGTGCCCAGGACTGTCGAATCATCGATGTCTTGCAGCGCAACATTGTGCAGGACCGGCAGATGAAGGACCTTGAGAAAGCTAACAGACATCAGTACAGTACGCTGTACCGATTGCAGGACAAGGACAACCGACAAAACAAGAGGTTAGCCGAAATTGAAAAAGTCAATCAGCACCAAGACGTTCAGCTGAACAGTTTCAAGCACCAGGACGATCAGCAAAGCGCTCGCCTTTCGGCGCAAGAGGCGAAGAATTCTGACCAAGATGCCGCAATGAGCGAAATCGAGACGGTAAATCGCAACCAGGACAAGGAAACTCAGACGTTGACTGTCTACGACGGAGCCCAAGATGACAAGCGCGATTCTTTGGTTGGTGTTTTGAAAAGCCTCCCTGAAGCCGCTACTGCCACTGTTAAGGACAAGTGGGAACAATTCAGACAGTCCGCACCCAAGATCCTCGAGGCCAATTCGATCAAAGACATCCTGTAGACCCCTTCACGAAACCCTCAGAGTATAGGTAAGTCATTGTGTCACAAAGGCGATGCAGTATTTTTATGACGTATTAAGGTGTTACGTGAACTTGATCCCTACCTACCTGATAGATTATAATTAATTCACTAATCAAACGTTGCCTTTCAGTTGTTTTACAACTTCTCCGTGATGTTTCGNATTAGACTGACGAAGATGACTTTAACCACTGCTTGACGAAGTTTCTGAATCAAAAGTTGCATTTCNACTGGAAACAGTACCCCTGGTGACAGTGTACAGTCAAAGGATTTGTGTCACAATCGGGTTCTGGTAGCTCGCAATAAAAACAATTAATGCAAGATGTTGTATTGCGTGCTTGTACCAAGGCAGAAAAACCGAATCGCAGCTGTTTCCCGACTGAGCATTCTGCCAAGACAGAAAAGGATTTTTGGCCGATGAAAAAGAAAACAATCTTTACAAAAATTGCGCAAGTCACATGGCTACTCGAACAGTCTTCGAAACGAGCCAGGGTTGCTAACATTTTCAAGTAAAAAGTCACAACTGTTTAGTAAGTTGCTTTGCTGGCCAACTTTTCCCATCATGATATGGTGATGTGTATTCGTACTGTAGGTTTCACTTCGTGTTAGCCGTACATAGCGAATAAATTGGAAAATAACGAAGTTATAAGTACTTAGAACAAAAACAAATTTTGAAAAGCACTGTTCTTGTGGCCCAACGGACATGACAATCAACGTGATTGCAATAAACGAATTTATTTTAAAAAGGCAAGTTTTCAGCTTCTCGTTGACATCATCAAAAGCAACTCAGGTAAAATAGCACCTGCGTTTAAAACAGTTAAGTTGTACTTAACGTCAGCTTTACCTCTGATTAAGCGGCACAAGCTCTGTTGAGGAAAAATATAAGGCTATTTCTGCGGTAACATCGCAATATTTTAGCAAAAACTGAAGCATTGAGACGATTGGTGACGTGACCAAGAACTTTTGCAGTGATTCCCATTTGACCACGACTGCAGAAGTTGTGATTGGAAAATTTCGCTTGGCAAGAGTTTCATATCGATATCGGATGGGGGAATTTTTACTTTTAGGGCTCGCGGGCTAGTCGGAAGGACACACGTGGGCCGCAGGTTGGACAACATTGTGAGAAGCAAGTATTATTACGCCATTAGCACAACATGATTTCATGTAAACGGGGGCACTGTGCATTGGCCCACCTCTCAGACCCTAAAAATAAAAAAATGTATAAGCAGTATTCGGCAATGTATACCAAAATGTTTAATTTTAGGCGAATAACACTATGTTGTTTAGAAAAACGCGTTTAAAGCACAAAATAACTATATTTTCTAAAAATTTGGGGGGGCATGGCCCCTTTGGCACCCCCTTGGCTACGACTATGCTTTGGCCCCCCCCTCGGAAATTTTCTGCGCACGCCACTGCATGTTCTGATGGGCACATGAAATGACGGAGGAACAGATTATTACGAAAGAATGGCATTACTGATATCATTTTGATAGTATTTGGTAACAGAGACTACCAGTCTTCAGCCGGCTCGCAAATTCGATAGTTCTCCCAGGTGTAAAGCATTGTTTATTTAGAGAGTCTCTTTAATCTCTGTTTCTGCTTTATAAGCAACAAAAGAAGCGCATTTATATTAACGGGGCGCAATAAACGTTTGGAGGGAATTTGGAGGCACTTTCCCCCATGGTCATAGACCCGCCACTGCCTCTACATTTATTTAAATCTTTCAATTAGCTATGCTACTTCTAGCATTAAAGTTAACGCAATAGAATCAACAAACAATTTTGGTAGGATGTGGACGTCACCTCTGAAGTGAGCAACATATCGTGTAGACATCAATTTCAGCAGAAGAAAAAGTAATTGGGTACAACGAAAAACAGCAAGCGGGAGTAAATCTTGCTAAGTTTTCTTGCACCGAGCATGACAATTACTTTTATGTTTTTTAGCTCAAGCTCTATCAAGGAACAACACCGAAATGGTATAATTCTTCCATTGGTACGTGGCAAACCCCAACTCGAATTCTACTCACAAGATTCATTCCATTATAACTTTAAACATGTAAACAGGTGCGGATTTAGCGTTAGGCTTTAAGTAGGTTTAAGCCTGAAACCCCCAATAATGTTTAAATGCCCAACCCCACTTGAGGCCAAATAAAAAAAATTTGTAGCAGTTCTAGGTAAGAATATTTGCAAACTTGTTCTATGCCAACCTTTTCACCATAGCGCATAACAAACGAACTCAGCAGAAGAATCTCATGCTGTAAACCAGGTGTGCTCAATACGTCGATCGTGATCTGCCAGCCGATCTCAAAGGTACTGTGGGACGTGGGTAGACGGCATGACATTAACTCCCTGTCTGATTCCAACCAGTGCAAGCCATCAGAGTACAGTAAGGTAATGACAACGTATGTACTTTGTTAATTGTGTTGTGCAGTATAGGCATATGCAAGGTACGTAGCTCGCATGCTGAAAACGTATGAGCCTGAGCACCCCTGGTGTAAACAATGCTACACGCTAAGACGAGATAGAACACGTCGCGTAATTCACAATGGGAATTCTGCTTGTTATGGCATTAAAAACGGGGTCTCGTTATGAATGCAATGCGTGGTTTGTCGTTTTCAAAAAATTCCATACTAATAACGTCGGCTTCCTTACCGGTTGTGGGGTCAGTTACAGGCAGGAGCACATTAACCCATAGGCTTAAGCCTAGGGCAGGGGTTCCCAAGCTTTCTCTGTCNATGTACCCCTTCAGCATTTTGATAGATGAACATGTACCCCTAAACATGAGCGCTGGAAGGATTTTTTCCANGAAGGGCCAATAGTGGATTCTCCAGGGGTTGGCCAAAAATATGTTTGCAGGGGGGACAAAAGTGGCAAAGTTAGATTTTCACCACTCGAAACTACGAAAACAAACCTTTTCATTAAAAAACTTGATGGGAAAATGTCAAATTTCAAAATCCTGTGGCGGTCTTTTCCCCCCTTCAGACGCCCATACCCATAAAACTTGTGGCGAAAAAGTTGAGGAAGATAACAAAAACATATTTACCAATAAGCATATAATGATTTTTGAAAATGATATTCACTGATATTTATTTTAATTTTTGAACCAGACACGAAGTCCATATAGCACAAGCTCACACTATCTGCACAACACAGGTTGATAATAACACTCACAGAACGTTTTGTAACGGCGTTGGTGGTAGGGCCACAGGATTACAGACACTTGTTGGCTACCACTTCGTAGAACACTACATCGCAGACATTTTCTTAACATAGTTGTTCCCTAAATAACTCGTAACAGTTGATACAAGACATGGGCGTCCACAGGGGGGGCGCAAAACGGGCATTCCCCCCCTGGAAATTGGGACTAAGAAGCAAAAATTTCTGGAAAACGTGAAATCAGGAATTTAATTCTGATTATTTGGGATAATTCTTGCAATGACAGTTTGTTTGCCGGTTTGACACTCACACTGCTCAAGAGTCAGGTTCACTGTTTTGATAGCATGCGGTTATGAGCTTGTAGTTCACCCATGTCCGCTCCTTGCCTGCAGAGGCAAGTTGCGGAACTCGGGAACGAATTGTTGTACGATTGGCCTCTGTTGCGTAACAATAATGTTGCAACAAATCTTCGAAGATGCACTTCAAGTTACGGTGGTAGGCGTCTTGCCGCATGTAACTATTGAATGCAGACGTCTTGGCAGGTAATGCAGCTAGACAGTGAATGCTGATTACGGTAAGGCACGTAGGTTCAAACCAATGGTGGGCGAATTGTGGGTCGCCAACATATTTTGTGTGGCTCTTCTAGATGAATAGCAATATCTCAAATTGATAGAGAGTTGTTGCCTCAAATTTAACGCTTGTTTCATTTATCATTGTGTTTACACAGGTTTGTGAAGTTAGCCACCAGCAGTGTTCCCTGTAAGAAAATTTAACATAGAAAGCAAATATTTGTTTCAGTGCGCATGTAATTTCACAACCATGTAGACCAGGGTCGCAAACACGCGGACCGCATGTGGGTCCCGAGGGCATTTTGTGCTTCCCGCGATGCGTTTTGGGAATTTTCATACAATCAACATTTAGGTTTTTTACTTTATTCACCGATGTTTAAAAGTGCTCCGCCAGCGAGCGAACAAGCTTTTTTAAACGAACGTAGAGGCGGCTAGGAATGATTTGCCTGTAACTCGCGATACATTTCGCAAGAAATAAAATGTAAAAGCTGTTTCTTGTAAGGTTCAGGTACCGCCATTGTTGTGTCAGCGTCACAATGCGGCTCTCCGGTTACTTTATAGGTCCTAATTTGACCCTCGGAGCAATTTGTGTTTGAGGCCCCTGATGTAGACACACATCCAGCGAAACGTTTCGACAGGGCTATGCGATATACAGTTTGGAATGTTGCAAGTGCGTAAGAATGAGATTTCACTGCGCAAATGCTCTGGTAGTTCTGCGCATTTGCGCACCTTAGAGGGAACACTGGCCGCCAGAGTGTCGGTGCGATTTGATAACAACGACAGTGAACCTAAATCGCAAGTTAGGCTACTTTTTCTCCTTTACCTAAGTTAGGTTATATTCTTTCCAGAAGAATATTAAAATTTTTCAAAGACACATATTGTCAAAAGCATTCTGTCATTTTCCCAACGTCGGAATGAGAACCAGTGTGTTTCGCGAAGAGGCATTTGCAGACCACAAAGTGGAAGAATATCAAAATAAATTGTAAGACTACTGGAGGAGTTCCAAGCCAGATTTGTCCATTTCCAAGAGTTAAAACCATGCTTTGCATTACTTGTAAATCCATTCAGTGTTAATGGATCGGTGACGGCTGTCCAATTCGCTAACCGTTTTTACAAACTTGTCTTTTGTAGAAAAAAACTGACCGAAATGCAAGAAAATCAGGGTCAAAAAAAACTTTAGTCAATGCCGCTCTGCACTGAATTTTTGGCGACAGGTTCCAGAACGTGAATAGCCAGAATTTAAAATACCAGTGTATTACTCATTTCTGTGTATAGCACAACATATTGCTGTGAATTTTTTCTCTGTAATGAAGTTCGTAAAATCAAACCACCGTGCAACCCTGAAAAATGAACACTTGGGAGAATTAATTCGCACAGCTTTAACAACATACTTTCCAGGTTTTCGGGGACTAGAAAATCAAACAAGAACTTCACACCGACAATTACTACACATCATTTATGTAAAACGTGCATTCTTTACCTTGCATACNGACAATTACTGTACATCATTTATGTAAAACTTGCATTCTTNAACTTGCATTCGTTTTTGANTNTCTGCAAATGANTTATCCATTGAACAAGTTTGCCCCCCCCTGGTTTATACTNTGTGTAAAGAAGCATGAGTGAGAAAGAAGCATTGCTGCCAACAAAGCGCATTTTCTGCAACCAATGCTCCTCTAANGGTTCGCAAATGCGCAGTACNACCAGACTATTTGCGTCGTGAAATCTCATCTCGCGCACTTGCAACNTTCCNANACATTGGAAAAGCNCGAAAACAAGAAGCTATTTNAATTCAATGTATAGTTTCTTTGTATTTTCATAAGATTTTACACTATTCTAAAAATTCACAAAGTTTATAATTCATATAGAACTCTGCTAACTCAGTCATAAAATATCCATGCTCACTAAAACAAACATTTGCTCAGTATAAAGTTTTCTTACAAGGAAAGCACTGTATGCAACTGTTGCCGTAACAATGGACATATTGGACATTTTCTTTTTTGTATACGTCAATTTGTGTTGCATCGTCAACAACCAGAAAAAGATAAGCAAAATGTCGACTTTGTCCCCCCTGGAAAAATTTCTGCGGACGCCCATGATACAAGATTACATTCAGAGTAGGATACGAAAATAGCATGTTTAAGAAATAGAGTCCAACCCTGGCTAAGGACTGGTGAAGTACGAATGGATTGTGGCCTGCACACGCCCTCAAACTAACACTGCAACATCCGGGCACTCAGCCACAAAGTAAAATGCGGTTGTAGTGTTCAAAGAATAAGGGCGAACACCCGTTTAAACAATCTGACTGCATCAAAGCGCGCAACCATACATTGTTGAACTTCTTGCATCGTTCAAGAAACAGGTACACATTTTTTTCAATACGGCCTCAAAGGTAGGAATATTACATTGAACCTAAAGACTACTAAGACTCGATCGCCACGGCAGGTTGTACAGAGCCCTGCAACCAAAGTTATAGGCCACACGCAATCTCTGCATGTATGCCTTCCTGAAATCACGCCGTAATTATGATGCATACATGGACCTATAGAAAGAACGAAAAAGCAGATTTTTTCACTGCGTTCGAACATCGGGAAAAAGAAGCTCGCATTACTGCATAATATTGATATCGCAGTTGTCTCTGAATGTCTTTGTCATCTGAAAGCTTAATATCTAATACAATCCCCAAATATTTGTAGTGGAGAACATATTTTACTGTTAGTACACCCAGTGTCAGCAACGGGATGACCGTGCTTTTTGCGGTCTTAGCCTTAAACGTCACATAAACAGTTTTACTGCAGTTGACAATAATTCCAAGCAATTCTGCATAAGCCTGACACACATCTAATATACTTTGCAACCCGCGTACACTTGGACAAAACACACAAATATCATCAGCAAACATCAAGTGGTTCAGTAAGACTTCACCAATACAACACCCAGCTTTAATGTTGTTTAATTCAATAGATAAAACATCTAAATATACAGCAAACAAGAATGGACTCGGTACTCCCCTTGTCTAACCCCATTAGTAACATGAAATGGTTCGGACAAATTCATATGTATAAATAATTTGAAATGAATAACATATAAACATATTTTTCCCTTCTGTTGCTAACATCAAATGTACCCCTTCAGACAGACAAATGTACCACTAGGGGTACATGAACCCCAGTTTGGAAACCTCTGGCCTAGGGCCTCAAGATTGAAGGAGGCCTCCAGCGAAGTGTGGTGCGCATAGAGTCAACTGCCAGAATATGATCAGTTCGACAAATATTCGTTGACAATGTATATCTTAATTGTACACGAAATTTAGTTTTATTCACCTAATCAGATTTCGTGTTGACAACGCCAGGGTTTTACAAGTTTGCTTGAATCTTAATATGACCGTTGGTCAAACCGCATGTAGACTATCAGTGTTGCCACTGGGGTCAGTCTCGCTAACATCAGATTGTTGCCTTTTTCAACATCAGATTTTTACGTTACAGTTTCGTATATGCTAAATGCTTCTGTTACCAATATGTAGTAGAGCGCGATAACCCAAGTTGTATCTGAATCAGAGTGAAGTATTGTCATGAAAAGGAGAATTCGGTTATGCGTAACGTTAAATGTTATTCTAAACCGGTGGTTCTTAACCTTTTTTGTCTTAATTACCCTTTAACAAAATCAAAAATATGACTTTACCTCCAACAACGTTTGGTGTGTCAAGCCATGCCCAACTTTAAGGTAAAGCCTGTACGAATCATTGTCAGTATCTGAGTAAAACTTTAATAAAATGCTTTTACAAGCAAGCATGAAGACTTTTAAGAACTGGTTTGCTGAGGTTGTTGAAATTCTAAAAACATTCTCATACGAACCGGCATATCACTGAGTAAACGGGCAAAACGTTAGGAAGAAGGAATATACAGTCAGCCATGTTTAATTTTTCTCCTATTGAAAAATAACAAACAATTTCAACTAACCAGTCACTCAGTGATACTTTTGTGCTTGTTTTCTACGCACAATATCTGACATTCTGGGAACAGAAGTTGAAAGTGACACTCTCATGTCATACTTGAGAATCAATCGAGATCGCTGTTTCGTTTCATCGTTTTTGAGGAGAACCCTGCCTCACACACACAAGCATTTTGAAAAGGTATAATAACTTCAAATGCTCGCTTTGACAGCGTAGAAAACTCTTCGCCCAATCCACACCAAAATTTAGAAAAGTCACAGTTGCAAGATTTGAATTTGGAATAAAGCATTGATTAACATTGAAGATAAAATCAATTCATCTTTAAAAAGCAGTTTGAAAAGACAAGCCCGTGGCGTGATAAAATTCACACGTTCGGTAACATGTTTCAAAACTATTTTCAAGTATTCTGGAAGGCTTATCTTGCCAGTCCATATCGATGAAGAACACGAGGAGTGGAAATGATGTGCACTGCGCATTTGTTCACTAGAGTTGTAAAACCTGACTTCACGGAGTATAGGAGCGCCGTCTGTGCAAAGCGAGCAAAGGTGATTGCACAAGTTTATTTTGTTGATAGAAGTTATTCATTTCTTCCTGATCATCAGTCACTTTGCTAGTCGTCTCTAGACTTACGCACATCAAGAACTCTTCTTTCAACTCAACTCCATGTACAGTACGTATCGACGGTAAACCAAGAAATATGTGCAGTTCGACGCGTCGATTAACCCACCTAACGAAAAAGGCCTCTTGTTTTATTACTTCAAATTTTATCTGCTACGTGATCTAAAATATCACAAGACATAACACTTGTACGACAATATACTGTTTGGTAAATAATTTTCTAAACTTTCTTTTTTTGTTCTTTTCCACAAACCAGTTCCACCATATTAATAGCGTACGGTTTGATAAGTCATTCTCAAATTGCATGCGGTTTCTTTTCTTTTTCTATTGCAAAAGCAATGCATGAGGATGCTTCCAATCCTATCGTGT
>JGI24159J19872_10000745_pt1 | contig 31873 bp, 19 predicted proteins | sample Ectturendosymbi4_FD_19872 | JGI IMG/M metagenome (IMG submission 19872) | reverse complement strand
TATTGATTAACATAAAGCAAACCTCATTGCGATATCTCATCATTTCATTTTTTAATAATTTTTTTAAATTGTAAAGAGACTTTATGGACACCCTGTAGATTCAGCTCCTATTTCTGTCTCCAGAAATCCAATTTGTATGTTGTTTTTTCAAATGATGACAAACTTCGAGATACTTCAAAAAATCCCAACACTTTGCTGTTTCCCGAAAGAGTGGTGTATGGGTTTTGTCGAGATCTTAAGAAATTTTAGGCGTGCACAGCAGACAATTCGAGCGGAAGAATTTGTTGAAACTGACTCTGTTCTGCATCCCAAAGATTGATGTTAATTAATTGGTTTGAAAAACTTTCAAGACGCACAGAAGTCGAGATGGACTTTTCATCATATTTCACGAAACCAAATAAAGATGGCGCGCATGGCCGCGAATCCGCTTTCTCAGAAATGGTGAAAAAGACAAAACATGTAATTAAATTGAACAAAAGGTTATATTTGAAAACAGGAAACGTAACTAAGTGCGAGTCACATTGTGTTGGTGATCACCACCGGTTTTTGCAAAATTTGAAAAAAACAGAGAATTTGTCTCTATAGCAAGTGCTAACGACAGGTGCTGGTGTTTGTTCAGCTGGCAGAATGACTTTAGTTTTTCTTCATCCGAACCATTTTGTCCCCAGTGCGGACAAGTGCGGTTTCCGGAATATCGAAATGCATTGAAAGAGCTGTGTGGGAACCAGCTCCTTGATAATTTGTGTCGACTGATGCGTATTAGTGGACTCCGTACAAACGGAATTAAACTATAAATGTTGATACTTAGGTCTGAGAGATCTTCACGCCGGTGAATATTATCCGGTTGTCTGTTTTTGCAACAAGCATTTGCATGATATTTCAAGTGACTGTTTCTATATTTGTATCGTAACAGTTAGTTGGCAATGCAGGTTTTTTTCAAATTGGAATTGCTGCATTTTGGCTTTGATTTTTTCATCGAAAAAAAATTTTTTTTTGTCATGATAGAGATTTTGCTCCATCCTTCTTCGAACCGAGTTCTAACAATAGCTGCTGCACGAATCTTGTTTCGAATTCAATCAATTATGCAAGAGACCTTGAAGGTTCAAACTCATTAGGGCAGCTTCGTAAAAATCGGCCAGCCCGATGCAACTGAGCGCCTAGGTGGCTGTTCTCGCTTCAGCAACAACCGCCGTTGAACTAAAGCGTACCAAGGACATGTGGCCGACATTTCCTGAGCAAGACGCTTTCTCTGCGTATTCGTCTTTCCTTGGTATTTTGTGGTTAATTCCGAATTTTGCAGAAGATTTGAACTGAAAATTTCAGTGTAGGTGTTTTAATTAGAGTGACACTCAACGCTTAAGACGAAATAGCCACGCTGTAACGGCTTCCATTCGGTTGTTTTCATCATCCATTCGGTGAGAAGACAATTCAGCTTATCATTACAAAGCTCTTCGCGTTTTCGTCCATTCGAAAGGGCGTTGCGCAAACAACAGCAGTATAGAAATCGGGCTGAGTCGTTTGCGGTCACTGCACCACGTCTGAAAAGACCTTGGTGCGTTGGAACGCACTGAAAATGTCAAGAACGTGCATTTTGGCCGGTTTGCGTTGAAATTGAATGCGCGTTTTTCTGACCTTTCCGGCTTCCAAGTATTTTCCAGTCGCTGCGCCATCATGCAGCGTCATGTCAAGTACGCGGTATTGTGCAAGAAGAACATGCACTGTCCGTTGTTGGACATGCACTGTCCGATGCTTGTCGCAACGGCCGTGAGTTCGGACAAAGCCTCCTAGATATACGTCTAGGACGGTGGTTCTTAACCTGGGGGTAAATTTGCCCCTGAGGGTAAATTTCGTATTCCAAGGCGGAAAGTTTACTGAACCACAAATTGCAGCAAGTATAAATTTTTGTGAATCATTCTGAACTGTAGGGGTTGGTTAATTTCATACTTTTAAGAAATAAGCACCACTGAGTGTGTTGGGGTTGAATCTGGTAATCTTGTTTGATAAAAGGGAGTAAGGTATGTAAAAAAGGTTAAGAACCACTGATCTAGGAGGCTTTGATTCGCACGACGCAAACCTTCGTTGTTCAAATCGCTGTTGAAGTGAACGCGCGCCGCTGAGGAAAACAAAATTCCAACGCAACATCCTTTTGTTGCGTCCCGCTTTCCGCCCCAACCGATTGCAACGGGATCCGTTCAAAAGGAAACGATATTCTTGCGGCAGCACAGTGAACCGGCCTTGCTTGCAAATGTCGCATTACGCCCGAATCCTGTACGCGTTTATTACTGCACAGCTAAGACCAAAATTGATTGAAGGCGACGAATCGATATCAGGTTTGTGCTTCAAAGCTTGTGCTCAGGCGCAATAAATATTCACGCTTCGCGATGTACATGAAGTGATAAAAAAACAGAACCGCTTATTGGAACGGGCTTGGTTTTCTTGCACGTATGTGGCTGAGCATGCTGGGCAAGGGTCTGACGCACCATGCTGCAAGCGCAATAAACCGGTGGAGACGTTGCAAACGATTTTTTTATATTTCGGTTTGTTTCGGATATGAAAAAAACCCCGCTTCAGTCGGATGCGGTTGCAGCGGTAAAGCTTTAGATGTAATTCGTCTTGTCATTTGGTTTTCGAGGCTTCTGACGCGTTGGAAAGTGGAAAAAAGTTTTCCATTGTGCGTCACGTGATTTTTTCGAAACAGTGAAATATATCACGTGATCTTAATTCCTCATCAGAGGTTTTGAAAGACGGAATTACTTTTTTCATTTTTTTCTGCCCGTGTTTTCTGTGGTTGGATGAATGTGGGCTCACAGAATGTGCCCAAATGCAATCGGACTGTTTTGAAGACCGATGTGGAGTTTCGTTGACAAGTTTCCCACGCGGCGTCCAGTCTATCGCCACATTGCTGCTTCGATGTAACTCCTGATTGTTCCCATTTTCTAGAGTAGCTGGTTTTAAAATTTAAAAAAGCGTCACCTTTTACTTTTGAAAACCTCCTAAGATATCGGTTTACGATAAAAGTATTCAGTTTTAAATTTGATGACTTTGCGGAAAACATGTGCAACTTTTGATTAATTTTGAAAATACGTGTAACTTCAAACAAGAACATCAAACTGTCAATTGTGAAAAGCGTATTTTGTTAAGTTCATGGCGTTTTGTCTAAAAGCCTGTTTCTCGTGGCAATCGATCATAGCAACCGGCGTATTGATTAGAAGTGCTTCGAGTGTGCTTATAGCGTCTCATTTAAGTTGTTTGCAAAGCTTAATCTCTCACATGTTGACATCGATTAGTTAACTCATGTAAAATACTGAAGTGTTCATCAAATGACTTTCAACAGTTGTTGTGTATTGTTCAACGTCAAAACGATGATCAGTTAATGATATGCTTTCTTCTAATGACAGAGTTCGCAAGCACTTGATTGAAGAAACGTGGTAACGTCAGTAAACTGGTGGACAGTTTGACCGTATATGCGTTTTGTTTTTTTAAGCCAACTTTGGCCTTCTTTGCAATACCTTCAAACGAATTTTACTCATCATATCAAACCATATTGATTTGCCAAGTGTCAATTGTTTCTACGTTGCACCCAAAAAGTTCTTATTTGCATCTTGAATATTTGAGAAAGTGTCTGATCATGAGTGGCATTTTTTCCAAAAAAAGTTTGAACATTGGGAAAACGTCCAAGTCAAGTTTTTTGTGCGAAAATATTTCAGTTTTATAAATTCCTCGCAGAGTAGGCTGCTGCGGTGCACATGATTCGTAATAAGGTAAATCATTCCACCACTGGAATTTCGTAATACAATAAAGCTTAACCGCATCAACCAGCTGATAACGTTTCCTAGCCGCTCAAGGTGGATTTAAGCAGAAGCAACATTTTTTGACTGCGCCCTGTGATTTGTTGCAAAATAGTAAATTTGCATCGTTTAAACAGCAGGAGGCACAAGTCGATTGTTACACGTCAGTGATTTTCCGTCTGGTTTAACAGAAATAACAAAAGCACTTCGTCAGATAAGCGGGATAGTCACCCGAAGAAGCATGAAAGAGTAGACGGGGAGCTTGTTGTGATACTGAATGTTTAAAACGGTCGCCTCTTAAATGTTTTTGAAATGGTGAATCTTCATTTACATTATTCCGTTTATGAGGCAAGCTTGTTGCGTCTTTTTTCAAGACTGTCGACTCCGACTTGTTCCAAAGCTGTAAGAATTCATATCATGTGTACCCTTTGAGGCCCATACATTTATCCCACTAAAGCTTGGCTTTTCAAATCGATCATTTTCAAATCGATACGAGTTAGTTAACTTGATGTTTAATGTGGTTTTGGTGACGGCAATTGGCGGGCAGGCCGAAGCCTGAAACTTGCTTCTTGCCAGGACGGTTGAGGTGAACGCTGTTGGCCAAGGAGAGCTACGGGGAATCACTCAGGTGGATCGAACACTCAACTTGCCAATCGAGAGGCGGACACTACCACTGAGCTATCGAAACTTTTTTGAACGTTTCAGACAAGGCGAGTAGCGAGGAATTGTGACTCGGGTCACTCACGTAATCGCGCAATCGTCGGGTTTGTGTCCGAGTATTGACTCTCGATCGGGTGAAAAATCGATTTTCAATGTCAGTTCTGATTGATTGACGGTGGAAGCGGTAAAAGATTTAAGTAGTCCAGCACGATTGCTTCCAATTTGAATTATTGCTGAAAGTCTTTGGGACCAATCGACGTCATTTTTACTGCCTGCTTGACATTTGCAGGTATCTGAATAGAGAGATTGTTCAAAACGTTCCCAAATACATTTTTACTGACTTTCCGTGTTGTTGGGCGTCACACAGCGAGGTGGCGGGGTCACTGATAAGAACTATTTTGCTCTAGCGAAATGCGCCCTTTTGCGAACTTAGGTATCTAGCATCGACAGAGAAAGGTGAGGGTGTGTTTGTACGTCTCGCAGTCCAGCGAACAATCTTAAATCGCATGTAATGGGTTCATGACTTGGACATTGTCTAATTCGCATGAAATTATTTTACTGAGAAAATTGCATTTAAAACCTGAGCTTAAACGAAAATATGACGTATGTTCCTGGAGGAGCGACACTCAACTGCACGTAGTTTGACTTTACAAACGTAGGTAATAGACAGGAACATCTATCTATTCATTGCAGAACACAACATAACTGCTTTGTTTCGAAATCATCATAAAATGTGCAACGCGATTTTTTTAACCAACCGGATTCGAAACTCTGGAAGGTTTTCAAGTGTGTTTATCGCGATGTTACACATTTAATACAATCGAAGATACATGTACTGCTTTGGTATGTTCGGTAGATGGCTGTTGACGTTTCTTCTTTTGGCTTAAAATGTGCATACCGTGACCAAGTTATGCATCATCTGCGGCATTTGGCTGCTTATTGTGTTTCAAAGTGTTTGATAAAATTATCTCATGCAGCAAGGATGCACCAAGCGCTGTCGTTCCTTATGCTGCAAGCGCGACCGTAGCCAGGTTTTAAGATTTGGGGGAGCAAAATATATTTTTCGTTGAGCACGGTTATTGTTTTTATTATATGTTTAAAACAAATTTTTCTGGGCCCAACCAAATTTTTTGGAGCACAAAAAATTGGGAGGGGCGCTGGCCCCGAATGCCCCCCGTGACTACAGGCCTGGCTGCAAGTATACATCAAGAGCTGTGTAAATTGTGAGATAGCAAAACGGAAACCTGTCGTAAAAGGGGATTTGAAGTTCATTTAGTTGTGGTTTAAGTTATTTACAAACCTTTACTAAACACCGACAGTCGACACGAAAAGCAGTTGTATCTTCTTTTAAAGCCTGTTACATAACTAGCGTTGTTCAATAAGCAAGCGCACTGTACCTCTCCTCGTTGCTGCATACGGAAATGTATCGGGAAACCGTCAACGATGTACTCCAGCAGGATAAGGGCTATTAAAGTGGAGTCATGTTCGCGTTGCAAGTAGGCAACAAATAACGCACTGCAAATGACAATGCTCAAAAACAGCGCGAGTTGGCGAAAGACGCCAAAACACTCACTCAAGCCCATGCTATATTTGATTACTGACAAATTTGCAGTTATACAGGTGAGACACTAAACATGCGTTGAAAAACAGAAAATGTGCTCAGTTTAAGTTAACGTTTCAAAAACATTTTACAAACAACATATATGCAGTATCCCACATGAGAGCCAATACTCAGCAAGCAGTTTGCGATTTCACTTGAGGGGAAAACATATGCAATGGTAGAGTTTTGATAATCTTGCTAGAAATACAATCCCATGCAACAGGTCCTACATATTGCAACTTTTTTTCAATATAATCAGTTCTAACACGCTTTTGATGAAAATTTTATGATACTTTTCCCTTGAGCCATGATCATGTATGCTGTGCAGTTTTGAAAAAACTTGTGAGGAGAACAAAGTTGAAAATGAATTGTCACTTGAAAAATAGGCTGAAATAGTGTGGATGGGTTGTTTGACTACATTTGCCACCGCAGCGCATCTTTCACAGACAAAACAGGCCGCTAACCGCACAGTAAACTCAGCTTGTGTAAAATCTCGATTTGTCAACAAACAAGAATCGCGTTGTGAACGAACATTCTGCACGTCATTACACAGCGAGCATTCGCCTGCTAGTTCAAGTGAGTGATTCCGTAACAGCGTGCTGTGCGCGTTCCCGTAGTGCAGATGTAACAAGCGTAAGTTGTTCGTGATTGCAGAACGTGGTTCGCATGCTTTTTCTCGACGGTACCCACTCTTCCTTGCCAGTGTTTCATGAGTTTGCGAGGCTTGTACCACCGTCTCAACAGCAACGAATACGAAAGCACATTGCGTGCAGCGCCCCATTTTGTCGGTAGCGGCCCAGTCGTCACTTGTGATGCAGTTAAAGCGGCGGGAATAGGTGTGTGGAGAAAGAGGTCGTCCATCCAACCAATCGGTCCGGTTTGTGCTCTTCACTGCAAAGAGGTTTGACTCGCAGCTGATTATAGCTGTGACTTGTGAGTTGGTGCTTCGTACGAATCCGTTCTTTCACCAAAAAATTGCTTTACCCTAGTTCGTGTAGCTGCAAGTCTGGAAAAGAAACCACGAGAGCCGCCACGTGCCAAATTTATCTGCAGTGAAGTGCGAAGCGAACGGACCGGTGTGTTTTCTTGTTCACATGACTCCCACCACTGTTTGCTGACTGCAATCTATAGCTGCCGTGCGCTGTCGAAAAGGCCTGCGTGCGAACTCTTCGTTTGCACTTGGCTTTTATAACTCTTAATTTGACCCCGCTTTTCCCGTTTGAAAATTGCGAGGCTATTGAATGACTGACGGAGGAGTTGTTTGCCTTGGCTGCTGTTGAAGGCTTAATTGCTGGATCATCTTTCTTCGCTGTAACTGAATGGAAAGCGCTCGAAGATTGTTCAAACGGGAATTGTTCAAGGACCTATTGCTGACTTGCGTGCAATCCGCACTCCCTCAACCTATTATAACGCGCGATTTTCGCCGAAATGATCCGCTTTGTTCCAACTCACAACACATCCGTGTAATCTGGCACTATGGGAATTGTGCCTTAAGCGCTTTTGAGCCGGTGCATGCTGGAGATTAATCGTCCGGCAATTTTCAGCAACTTCTATAGCGAAGCGCCTGATTGATACATTCGTGCACAAGGTTAAGAAAATTTCTGGTGTCAATTAACACAGACGTGCACGCTAACACAGCCTTGCGTAAACTAGTGAAGACACAAGGCTCCGCCAGCACCGATTTGTTTTTTAAGGAACTCCAGAGCTACATCTGTATCGACTTCCTCGCAAGTATTTCCTTTCGTTACGTGATTTTCCGAGTTTTGTGAAATTTTTGTGAGAATAACCGCCTAATCGACAGTTCTTACCGCCTGTTGCTGATCGGTTCTTCTTGAACCTTGCTTTTGCTTCAGGTCAATTCAGAGAAAACGATTAAATTTAATTGTGAAGGTTTTTACCTCACAGGCTGACATCTTCTCACGGGTGAGGTTGCAGACAAGTGCGACTTCTTATGCAAGGAATTACATGTGCGCGCCAAGGTCTTTTTCAATCATTGTTGCGCTCCACGTAATATCAGCCGAAAATGAATAGTCGATTGTCCGGAGCAGTCGGTCGGTCGTTGATTTTTTTCTTTTTCTTTTTGCGACTTGAATCAGCGTCTCATGATTTTTTGACTAAAAGTTAAAGACAAATTCAAATGCGTTTCGGTTATTGTTTCGCTCGGGAATGAAGCTTGACTGACGGTGAAAATGTTTTGACCAGTATTGGACGCAAAAACAATGCGCTTTATCCGCAAATGGCTTTCAGCAGCATTTTGGCCGCTCGGCGCAAAAAACGTGACGAAGCGAACTGTGTGGTCGTTGCGTCCAGGCAACGGGCGATGCGCGGGGCGGGCAGTGAGGAGTGTTTTCGTTACTGTTTGCAGCTCGTCGATCGCGCTCGAAATCGATCCAAGCGCCATCGAATTTCCTGCGACGACGACGATTTTGCTTGACAGTGCGAAAAATGTGGAATGGACGATCCGCGGCGCTTCGGATGACGTCGGAGTTCATTCTTTGCGAATAATGGTTTGTTGCGTCATTGTGGTCCGCTATATCTTATTCGATACGCACCTATTGCGCCGTCGAGGCCGCGCCGCCATTTATTTATTTCCAACCGTCCGAAACGTATGGTGCGATGGAAGAGTGGCGTATGGCCTGTGTGGTGACCTATTTGCATCGTTTAAAAGTTTTGCTGCATTTGAAACATATCACTGTAAGTTTATTTTTGAAAAAAAAATTGTGTTTTTTAATTCTTTCCAACTGATAAAAAAGACACTTCTGAATAAAATGTTTTCCGAAAATATTTCTTCGCAGAAACGATTTCATGGCAATTTTTTTACTGCGCCCAACTCTTGCCAACGAAGTGTACTGTTCCCCATTGAATTTTGTGAATAAACCTTGTTGAAAATTCGTATGTTGCATCTTCAGTTTTACTGCAGTTGATATCTAATAAATCATCGCTAACCTTGTTTCTCCTACCTACGGTGTGTTGCTTTGCATTCTCTCAACGAAGTCCAATGTCTTTTGTACTAATCTTTATTGAAGTAGATATTAAATTATGGTTGTTGTTATGGTAAGCGGAGATTATAAAGTGCATGCCATGAATCCAAACTTTTCGTAAGGCGGCTTTGCATTTCCCATCTTGCAATGCGTGCAGCAGACCATGTAGTGCAGTTCTGTTGTATCTCAACTTGCATCCGAATGATGGTTGTGTCTGGAATTACGCAAGCTATGAATGTGTCGGCTGCATAGCACTGAGGTACTCTGACATGAGCGCCCTACAGAACTGCAGAAAAAGTTTTTTTTACGACTGCAAAAAAGTCATGCCGATACCGCGTGAACTTTTCAAAAGTTGTAAATGTCACTGCATGAGCCAGACTAGCGTGATTTGTCCTGCAGCGCCCATTACCGCCGGCGGCCCTGATGCGTGGCTGCTTGATGTTTTGAAAAGGAAGCCAAACTGTATTTTCTGTGGATAAAAATAAAGTTTGTTTGTTGGGTTCATTCGTCGCGAAGTATCTCCATTTTATTCACGAACGAGCAGGACTTCTCCCACAAATGTGTCAGTGGCGAACTGTTGCTACGTGCTGACATCGGCAAAGGGAGACCGGATCCATCGGCCACTTGTTTGCATTTGGTACTCTCATTCGATGTTCGGTGTGGTAAACCTTTTGGCATAATTCGAAGAGATTAATTATTGAAATGCTTTGAAATTTTCTTGAAGCTCGGCACAGTTTATTGGTCAGGCAACCTTTTGATGACCTTTTTAGGAATGTTGCCGCTGCACATCCTGTCATTAATGGACTGGCACTTGACCGTTTCCTGGATTGCGTTTGATGTTATTTCGGTATTAGCCAATGCTGGTTGTTTTCTATTCAGGTGCCTTCCGGCAGTTACGTCCACAACAGCTCATTGATTGCATCACAAAGCACCTTCTCGGACAAAGGTGAACGGAGTGAAATTTCGAAGCCTTGCATAATTTTGCCAGAAATTGCAACGCAAAACTGATTCAGTGAAATCGTTCTGGTCGTTTTCACACAAAGCGATTTTCCTCATAAGTAAAAATTAAACAAACGTATTAAATACAAATCGCGCACATTGGCAGAAACGAGTTTTTTTCTGACGCGCACAAGAATGTATTTCGACCAATGGGATTTTCGACCCTTTTTAATTACACGTGGTTTCTACGATGATCTTGTTTCATCAGGGATGGGGTTGCTTGCCGGAATTTCATTTGGTTCGAAACTACGAAAAATAGAGAAACGCTTGTTTTCGTTCATGGCTGCTAAAGAAAAAAACTGTTGACCATAAAAAATTGTTTTTTTCTTTTTCTTGCTGCACAGTTAACCCGGGTTTCCTTTCGCACGCTGCCCAGCTTGCCCGGGCTGTGGCAGATGTATTTCCGCTGAATTGTCAGCCTGCGAAATGTCGGCTGCTTTCGCATTGATCGAACCTGTTTACTGTCGCATCAGATCACGCACTCGCCGCGCTCGCGGTGAAGTCGAACCTGGAAGTGATGAGGACAGCGTTCGGCGAACCCGTTGACCTCGTGCGGTTCGTCGCTTCGCGAAACGACAGCGAGGAAGGTAAGGCGCGCGCTGCGCACTTGTTCGCTTACGTCAAAGCGTCGAGTGATGCTTGGCCCAAGTAACGACGATGTCGAACCGGTTGATCAAACTGAAAAGACGCGAGTGGTTAAACCAACGTTTCCAACAACTGACCATCTGGCGAACAGATTTTGCACGTTTTGTTGCCGTCGCACAACATGACGTTAATTAAAAGTGATGGTCGTAATGAGGGTGACTTTGTCTTTTAAAGGGGTTGTTCAACTTCAAGTCAACCACAGTTTTCGCAGTTTCGTGATCACGCCGGCGTACAGTATTTGTCCATTTCGCTGAGGCAGCGCTTCCTTGCTCATTTTGGCTTCGCTGATAATGCATCGCGTTATGTACGCCTTATGGGACGGCGCAACGGCGTGTTTGTTGGTGTCGTTGTCAAGCTGCTGAATATTTTATACCCTTATCTACAAGCTTTTTTGTACCGCAAACACCCCAACGCATGTGTCCCATGTGATCTCGTCTGGGATGAATTATAAGTATTCGTTGGGGTGTGGCGGCATGCGCTGCTTTCTTCTTTCATTGTGCTGCAGGTACTTAACCTAAGTTCTTAACCTTTTTGAAGTTACCTTCAATCCGTTGGTTCACCGAAACCTTCGTCATTGAAAGAATAAAATATGATTTCTTAAAACATGGGTGTGNAGTGTTATTAACGCACAAAATGAACGATGCATCGGATCTGTGCCGAACCCTTAATGGGGCCCGATCGAACCCAGNCCAGGAACCACAACCTCACATTTGTGANCTCGTGGCTTACGCACGTTCTGTTTTGTCAGATGCCGTTTCCTGTGATTTCGATTCAGTTTGATGCATGTTGCATAAGTAAAGTCAGGTTTTTTTGACGAGTCAGCCACAAAAAAGGCTCGCGCGTGCACGCGTTTCGTGCGTGTGCTTGGAGTTGTTCGGTGCGCGTGTGATGGGATTCCACAGTGATGCCCTGTTTCCCAGAAACGTGATGATGAAAGCTTTTTATAGTCGGAAAACGCCCACTAGCATCTTTTTCTCGATCTGAGCCTGCAGCTAACCTCAGCAACCGGGCAAACATCTTTTAAACGGAAAAGCACCCAGTCGAGAAAAAGAATCGTCTGGCTGCATGTTGACCGATTTGGTCGACTCTAATTGGACGAAATTGGAACACGCACCGTAGTGTCGTTGATCTGTGACAGAGGTTGCTTACGCGAATTAGTCCGCTTCTATTCGACCTTATTTGTGTTCAGCCTGAGCGAGGAATTGCGATGGTTGATTCGTTGCGGCCATCNAAGATATCTAAATTAAGTTGGTTGTTGAGATATNTGCGATTTTGGTCGTCTCTTACTCTGACTAAACGTGNACGGTGCACACGGACAAGTGTCTGTAGAAGTTGTTTTTTTGAAGATTTCTAATCACTGCTTAACATGCCACCGAACTCGAAGATTTGTTTGCTGTTGTATCACCAAACTTATTCACGCAACTGTTCGCGAATAAAAACCCTCTAGAAATACTGTTATTAGCTAATAAGGGTTGCGTTTCTGTGGAGAAACCTTATGAAGTGCACATTTTATCCTCCAGTGACTCCCACACCACCGCTCTTCTCAAGAGAATTAATCTTCTTGTTTATCAAATCCGTCACAACGTATTGTACTTTGTCCGGGTTGACTGTGGCCATTGCCAATGACACCTTCAAAGTAAGTTTTCATGCTTCATCTTCTAATCCTGATGTCATTTCATAATCTCTTTGATGTTTTTATAGAAAAGTGGCGTAACTCGTTCAGCAGTAAACCTTTTCGAGCTTGAGTGAAATTTCGTTGGAGGAGGTAGTTCTACTTTGACGCGTCAATGTTTACTTCTTGCGTTGAACGGTTTTGGGCTAAGTACTGAAACTTGGAAGTGTGTTGCCGTTTCAAAATGCTAAAAGCAGATTCAAACAGCCGCTCAAAAAACAATTTTCAAAGGGCAACTTGGTGAAAAACAGTGATAGCAATCTCTGGCTTGCGACAATACACTTGGCTGCGCTCATCGCTTAGACAACGATGTTACTGTGAAAAGGTCGGCGGAATTTTACTTCAGCAAAAGCGATACGTTTTCCAGCGACTCTTGAACCCGTTCACAGTAGTATTTCGAGCGCTGTGGTGTTCCGCTGAAGTTGTCTGGTGCCGAAGACGCCGAAAGCTGCTGAATCAGCGCTGACATCGGGCGAACGTCGCAGCTACATCATCATGTCGTTTTGCGTGCAGACCCTCAATATAGACCCAAGCCTTCCTCGGTTTGGAGACGGCAAGTGTCCCCCTGACCTGTCAAACGGAGATCTTTACCTGAGTGCGCCATTCGGGTCTTGCGGCGTAGCGAGGAACCATCAGACAGGCCGTTACGAGTTAACAGTAAGTGTTCAATAATATGCCGGTAAATTTATTTAAGGACACACATATATTTTCCGCGATGTCTGAAATAGTGCAGATGTTCAAGTTCTGAAATAGGCTGAGGTGTTATGCGCACAGTTTCTAAAATATTGCACAAGGTGAAAGTAGCTTTACCCTGCTTCTTGTAAGAGTAGTTTGAAGCTTTGTTCCCATTGCACTGGTGATCACTATCAACGTTTGCGGCGCATAATTTGGTCGCAAACTAAAGCCGAACGCGTATGTCGTAAATCCGTTCGACTCTAATCAGCCGCGCTTTTTTCCGTATTCCGCTTGTGGTGATGGTCCCCTGTTGGATTACCGACAGAAAGACGACCAATGCCTGGTATCGTTTGCACGCCATGCTTGTACAAAAAGTCGAGCTCATGATTGCCGACGTAACGTCTGCTTTTTAGATGCTACTCGGCAATGTCGAAGGACTGGTGTTGTCGTGCAAGCCGTCGGGTAAGCTGATCTTTGCTTGCCTGTCTGTTACTGTTGCGTCACAATAACAGCCCGGGTCTTNACTGCGGTTGTTTTTTTTGCGTTTTTGCAATTTAGCAGCGCAGNCAATGTCCCCGCTGCGGAACTGTCAGCAGGGCGGCAATTCGGAAAACAATTTACACTGTGATGTCACGTCCGCCTTAGGATATAGGTCACGCTTCGGTGAGCGCAGCGTGTTGCCAGCAACAGATGACACGACTGTTGCACGTGTACTGGTCAAGCCCAATCGCGCGGCTGTCAACAGTGACAGGCTCTCGCGTCTCTACCGCAAGAGCAGACCACGTAGCCCTTGTCAGCGTTTGTTCGAGTTCAACTGGATTGTTTCCCAGCTGAGCCGCACTTGATCGTTGCCAGTTTTGGCCAAGAAAGCCGCAAATCTCTGCCGCTCGCGAGAACTGTAGCCCACCGCAATCAACAAGCTCTGTTTTCGGTGTTTTCTCCAACTTGCTGGCGTGCCGGAAGCCTGACAGCCGCAGTGGGATGCAAGTCGGTGGACATGCAAGCGCGCAGACGGAGTGGAAGAGACTTTGGAAGAGGGCAAATTCATTTCACAGGCCTTAACTTGTAAAAATGAGTTGCGGCGTAACATTATGTCGGCGTTAGCGTTTTTTGCGCTTGTGACGTCGACGGCTCCCAAGTGATTTGTGAAGTACATGGCGGTAACAGCAAACCGAAGATTTCAGTTAGACGTCATCGCAGTATTAATTTTGCTTTGCATGCAAATGTTCAAACTTTATTTTTCTGAACATTTGTGACATGGGCACAAAATTTTGGCGAATACTCAAAATTTGATTTTACCTGTACCAGCGTTATAACACGTGTCGTTATTTTGTTAAAAATGCATTGAGAATGCTAAAAATTATCTTTTTTTTTCATCATAAATCCCGATTGTAACAGGTTGTAAAAAATGTCACTGCTTTATTTTTGGCGAGGGAGACTAAGCTTTTTACCTTCTCTGGCCCAAGTGCACGATGGCGATGAGTTGCCTCGAATAACTTCCGAAAACGCAAACACAACACACAACTGCCAACACGCCAACACAACGCACAACTGCCAACACGCAAACACAACACACAATTACCGAACACGCAAACAACACACAACTACCTAACACGCAAACACAACATGCAACAACCGAACACGTAAATGCAACACACAACTGTCAAACACGCAAACACAACACACAACTGCCGAACATGCAAACGACACACAGCTACCGAACACGCAAACACAACACACAGCTGCCGACCACACAAACACAACACACAACTACCGAACACGCAAACACAACACACAAGTGCCGAACACGCAAACACAACACACAACTGCCGAGCACGCAAACACAGCACATAACTACTAAACACGCAAACACATCCCGCAACTACTGAACACGCAACGCACAACTGTTGAACCAACACGCAAACACAACACCCAACTACCGAACACACAAACACAACACGCAACTACCGAACATGCAAACGCAACACACAGCTGTCGCACACGCAAACACAACGCACAACTTCTGAATACGCAAACACAACACGTAACTACCAAACATTCAAACTNAACAACACAACTGCTGAACACAGAAAAACAACACACAACNACCTAACGAGCAAACGCAGCACACAACTGCCCAACACGCAAACACAACACACAACTACCGAACACGCAAACACAGCAAACACACAACTGCCGAATAGAGACATTTTCACTTGTAATTATTGCCTTGTCCTGCGCATTCACTACGAGAGTTTTTTGGTCGTGTCTAAACGAGAGTTCAATGCCACTTGTCACTTCACAAGTCCTAACTCGACACCTATCCAAAGCGTTGGGACTTTCCATATCGCGCGAAGCCGCACTTGTTTTGTAAAACTTTGTACTTTGAAGGTAAGGAAGGAAGTCACCTATTTTGAAAGCAAAACAATTTCCATTTTGCCACCTTCCAGTGTCGGTCTTTTCGACCTCCACGCCACTCAGCATTTTGCTTATTCGTTTGTGACTTTCGGCGTTGCCCATGCTTGAGAGTTTTTTAAAAAAAGCTTGTCGTGCAAAAACGTGGAAATTAAACCTGACGCTCAACTTTAAGAGAATAGCATTGTTGACTCGTCACTTTTACCTCTGGGGTCATTCGGGGGCAGCGATGCGGTTGAGCGATTCCCTTCCCCAAAAAAACTTTTAATTCCCTATAGTTGTTTTTTTTCACAGCTTACGAGCTGACGGTGTTCGACGACTTGACGACGAAAAGTCCGCTGTCCTTTCCTGTTCACCTGTCCAGCAAGTCACGGAACCTCTACGTCCAGGTGTGCGAGAATACGCTCCTTCCTTGTCCTGTCGCATTTCCGTAATTCATGTCGATTTTAATCTGCCCACGTCAGCGCCTTGGCCTTGTTGTCATGACTACCCCGTTCCCTCAGAATTCCATTAGCGGATTCGCTTTGTTATCGCGGCCGCTGTGGACGTCAAGTCCCTGTAGATGTTCTATTATTGCGTCGATTCCTTTCAAAAACGAGTTAACGTGAAGCGAACATCACGCTCACCTTGCCCGTTGGCAACAGATCAGATGCACGCTGACGGCGAAAAATGTTTTCTGAACTTGTGCATCGCTGGTCATGCAACAGTAAACAAGCGCGACACGTCGCTGATTAGTGATGCATCCAGGCGTGCAACCAGCTTGGGACACCAGGTGTGGCGAAGAGTTTTCTGAGAGGGTCCAAAATTTTTTAAACTATCTCCAATAGTTTACAACTATGTCCAACACATATTTCCAGGGGGGGGCGAATAATTTTCCACGGGCTTTCGTTCCCCCTGTTCCCACCCTAGTTACGGACCTGGATGCATCTTAATGCTCGTTCTTCAAGGGGTGACTTGCAAAATTCATAGGGACAAAATTTTTTCACAACAGTGTCGTCACTCAAGTGTAGGACGTGACGCCATCGCCACGTCATGTTATAAATGCATCGCGAGTGATAATAAAGCACTGTCACGAGGAAGTAAACGCGATAAATGTCATACAACCAACTTTGGCAAGTTCCCGTGCTCTCCAGGTACCGCAGGCACGACACAAATTAGATCAGCAGCGCTAATCAGGGTTTTGGCTGCAGGGAGACCGCTTCGAGTCACGGGCGCGTTGGCAAATTTTCAAAACAAGCACATCGGTAATATAGGGCGACAACTGGACGTGTTTGTGAGAAGGGCTGCTAGTAATAGATCAGTTGCAGTGCGAAACCCATCAGCTGAAAGACTAATTTCTGGCCTGTCAGTGAATTGGCTTAATGTTGGGTTCATGGTTTTCGTGGTAGTTTCAATGTGCGTGCGAATATACAGACTGTATGTTGATTGATTTCGGAATTCATAGCTCGCATGTTTCATTCTATGTTTGGCACATGGCTATTTGAATCTCATTAGCGCCGACAGCAGTTAGTGTGCGTTGCGATCATCATGCCTCGGGTCGTCCTGGTGTCTTTCACTGTTCACGTTCGCAAAAATCTGTTTTTTGACAGCCGCGTATAGCCTTCACGTTCGAGGGAGAAAGTGAAGATGGGTGCCAAAACGTCCAAGTTTTTGGTGACACAACTTAACTGTCAATAACACCAACGGTGTACAAAGCGTATGCTTTTTCGTATCCCGTTGACAGCGCCGTTACGTTTTTGTCTTGCAGTGTTTTAACGCTGGCTTTGCGCTCGTGCCCGAAACACACATTGTCAGCTACATTTTCGCAGTAACGGGGCTGGGACTTACAGTACGAATGAGGCAGTTTACAACGTTTCAAATAAAAATCGGACAAGGTGCTGGCGCGCGCCTCAGTTATTTTATCTGTTTCGATTGGTGAAAAGCCCTAGGCAATTACTGGACTTTGCAGCAAAAGCCTATGAAAAGCTTGCTGTTAAAATAAGGGTGTAGTTAGTACAAACGAGCTCCGGTTGGATAACATGAAGCAATTGAAAACAAATCAATTTTTAAACAATAATTGAAAATGTACAAAATATCACCGCTTTATTGCTTACTGCAACGAATAGAAGCGTTTCACAGCAATGAACATTGGATGAATGTATAGGTCTTGTGTTGTTTAGCAAGTAAAATACATTTTCATCTATACTGTAAAGTTTTTATGAAACGACACTGGCATTCAACTATACCTTGAGTGGCAGGATGGAAATAGTTGCTCTGTGGAACTGGTAATGTGATGCGATATTTCGGTAGGAAGCGTGGCAACGCTTTCCTCTTCTGTTGAGCACAAGTTGTTTACAGGTGCAAGTCTTGCGCACCTCGGTAATTTCAAACTGCCGCGAACTTTGCGCTTCATCGAGCCTCAGCTCGTGTTGTTTGTGACCTTACAAACTTAACATAGAGCCAACGGCACAACGGCACGTAACTTTTGCATTTTTCCATACATCGCGACGTTGTGATGCGGTTGGATATGTGAGTCACTGACCTTGAAACGCACAAAACCTTTTCCCGCAGAGCCATCGAATTTATATTTCTCTCCCCTCAGGCATTTCAACACACCATATCTGCATATTTTGCTCCTAAACGATCAGCTCGCAACTTTCTGCTGGCAAAAATTGCGTCGGCTTTCTTTCGGGCTTTCATGCCACTTATACTCGCCTCGCTGAGTAAGCTGAGCTTTCGGCGCGTTTCCGCTGCTCCTCTGAGATTTATCGAATTCACGTTTCCAGGCAACCGATGTGGTAAACTACTCACCGATTTCGCTGCGTCATTGTTTCCTTTCAAATCAAAACAACTTCACGCATCCGGTCATCGACTTGATCATCGGCAACTGCCCCCTCGTTCCCAACGTCAGGCAAGAGACTGTTCTTTCTGCTTTCGAAGTGCTTCAACGCAGCAAAAGCGCTTGATTTCGACCGAAAATAAGAAATAAGCTTGTCACAGAAAAGAAAATATTATAAAAACTAAGATTTGCGATTTCAAACCGAGCACAGCTTTGCAATCGCTAACAACGACGTGCCTCGTATAGGAAGAAATTTTCAAGACCCTTTCGCTGTTTTGTGAAATGTGCTAAGTTGTGTTATGAAATGTGTTGGCTGTGCTATGGTATGTGTTGTCTGTGCTGTGGAATGTGTTGTCTGTACTATGAAATATGTTGTCTGTACTATGAAATATGTTGTTTGTGCTGTGGAATGTGTTGACTGTGAAATGTGTGGGATGTGCTGTAAAATGTGTTGACTGTGCTATGAAATGTGTTGGCTGTGCTATGGAATGTGCTAGCGTAAAATGGCTGGCAATCTGCTCGCACGTCGCCTCTCAAAGTATAGATTCGAAGTTCGAAACAAACACGCGGAAAACAGCGAATCCGAGAGCTTGACCGCCTTCTAGTCCTTGTATTTTCAGCTCCTTCGGCGTTTTATGCACGCCGTATAAGCCTGATTCTTTTTCTGCGCTTTGTTCAACGTCCTGATCTGCATCAAGGAGCCTTCCGTTTCTAACGACATGTCCGTAGAAAATTAAGGGTTTATAACACTTAAAACTTGCTGATCGAGTTTGTATAAGGAACGCGGTCTGAAAATCATAAATCCTAGAGCTATACGATATGACTAAAAGCAAGTCAGTCAGTGGAAAACATGAAGTGCTTGCGAGGCGTGAGCAACGAAACTTCCCACCTCAAGGTGCTGTTTTGCCTGCGAGGACTTGCATCTCCAGAGGCGATAGTTTGTTGTTGAAGAAACCGTATGGCTGGCTTAGGAAAAACACGGTTTATTTAAAAACCCCGGATTTGCAACACTCAGAGCACGGCAGAACTTTTTTAAAAGTTCAAATCCGCTTTTTTGCGGACAACAACAGGAATGTAAAGGGTTCGCCCATTCTCGTTTCCTATTTCGTCAGGACATTTGATGACTTGATTGGAAACAACATGTATGCTTCTGTTCAACGATGAGCATCTTCACCACCAACTATTTATCCGCTCACGTCAATTGTCCGATGCATTTCAAAAATCTTCATTTTCCTCCCATTATGAATCAAATGCCTAAATAAAATAAAATAAAATATAAATAAATGAATACGTCACTACGTTTGCGAAAAAAACATCTTGACTGTTAAGATGATTTTGAAGGTCTTCTTGTAGAGCCTTATGCGGAATGATAAAATCCCCGAAGGTCGTGGCGTTTAAAGGCGGTTGTGAACTTCAGAGCAGTGTTTCTTAACGTGGGCCCTCAGGTCCACAAGTGGGCTTGTGGATTTTTGAAATGGGCCTGGAGTTTTCGTTGGGCCTATAGTGGGCCCCAAGGAAAATGTATGGCTGAAATTCTATACTTTATCTGCTAATGTAAATTTATGAAATCATGACCTTGAAGTTCAAGAGAACACAAACCAATTATACAGTATAACTGGTTTTCGTTGCAAATGTTTGTTTTCTAAACATCAATTTTCATAATTGTTTGTGTTATAAGGCTAAAATGTCCAAATTATATCAATAAAAAAACATTCCCATGTTACTCGAAATTTTTATGAAAGGTTATGTTGGCCTAAGATTTCTTTTAACGCTGAAAATTGGCCACAAGAGAAGAAAGGTTGAGAACCACTGCTTTAGAGCTCAAAGCTTGCCGCCGTGCTGCAAGACCTCGGGAGCTTCAGCGTTGTTTGGCGGGCTTTGCAATCTTACAGTGAAGTAGAAAATAGTCGTTGACACGATCTTCCGACGAAACTAACCGAACTCACTCAACAGTTATCGGTGTCGATTACAGCCGCGCCGTGTTTGACTGGNCTTTNTGAGATTAACGGTACATGTCAGACTTCACACAGCTGCTGCTTTTAACACAACCCCAGTGAATGAAACACCAGCGACTCAAAGCACAAACACCTTTTTGAAAAGATCGACTGACGTTGTTCTTATTTTGAGAACGGGTGTGGTTTGCAAATTTGCAAGGCAAATACACGACCTGTCAAGGACGTAATCGACTGTACAACCGCATACATATGTTATTTCCGATTTGTCTTCAGCAGTAATGGTTGTTCCGATGTTGTTGTGCAGTAAACGATAGTTCTTCTTGCTTTTCTGTATTTCTTACGAAGAACCGTCAGGTTTTCTGTCTCCGTTGTGTTGAGCAAACACAATGCAAAGCGGCTGAAGAATATTTTCGTTCTTCCATAAAGCATCGCGCGACCACTTTGAAAAAATCCCGGAGCTATGTATTCTGTGTTTGCGGTCGTCTGTCGAGTAACATCACAATTGCTTTTTGGAAAGAAACTTGTTGACGCAACGTTCGTTGGGGTAGCGATGCGTCTCACTCATACGCAATACCGATGCGCGTAATACTTCGTTGATGAAACGTTGATACAGGAAGTGAGATAGAAGAGTTTAGAGGAGGAACGCAACATGCGCTTGTCAATCATAAAATGTCTTGATTTCATAGATAATATCGCCCCACGCAACATTAGCAGCAAGTTTCTTTCGTTGCTGCGACTGGCCAATGCGTCCAGCAAGGCGCTGATCTATCGGGATCTGTGGACCGGAATTGGCCGATTTTGTGCTTGAACCTCATTGGCCTGAATATCTTAAGACTGTGTGGGTATCACTGCTAAGCTTAGGCAGCGTTTCTTCGCTCCAATCTTGACACTGGTGTTAACCTAGTAATGACGGTGTAGTTCGAGCTTTTCCTTCACGGTCGTCTGCGTTTATTTCCAATTTAAAAAGCGCTTCTTTTTCAGGTTCCTAAACCCGCTTTTCGCGAACGATCCCGTCCAAAACTTCGTTTTATCTGTGGACGAGAACCTGTCAGCTCAAATCGAACGCTTCTTCATCGTCTGCTTGGCTTCGCCTTGCGACAGGGTAAGCCCGTATGTGAAGGTCAAGGTGTGTGCGTGTGTGTGTGTGTGCCGGCCTGCGGCAACGTAGCAGAGAATATCTGTCCTCTGTGTCGATAGTTTCCGTCAAAAAGTCAGTTTTCGGGGTCGTCTCAAACGCAGAAATTTCCAGAAAGCCTCGTCCTTGACAGTGCGCGGGGTCCGCCACCAGCGCCTTCGAAAGCAGAAACACAAACGGTGACCTTGCTGCCAAGAGCAGTACCAGTTCGTGGTTTGGCTGAAATGTTGCTGAAAGACTCCAGGCCAATTTCAGACGTGAAATAACGAACACAACGCGGTCAGGCTCGCAATCCGGGTCGTTTCGAGAAAACAGCTGAAACTGCTTTGCGGTCGTACGAGCGGACCAGATGGGAGGGAGGGCTCGTTCGCTATTGCGCTGCTGTTGCTGCAGAACCACATTTGACGGCAGGCCGAGTAAACTTAAGTGGAAAGACCGCCGTGTTTTTTATATTTCAGTCGCTGTTAATGTGTAGCTGCGGCGTTCGAAGTTCGGCGTCGTCGCATTGCCGCAGCTGTCGTGTGTGAGAACGGCCGCTTGCTCCAGCCACGACTGCTCGAGAGCTAAAGACACCGATCGCGCTGTTTAGAATATACAGGAGGCATCGTCTCAAACGAAAAGAATATGATTCCTTTTGTCAGCGTCCGCTAAAGACCCGTGCAAGCACAACACCCCTTTGTTTTTCAAATAAGTTTTCCTTTCTTTTCGTCGTTTAATTTTATCTCTCCCACTGCTTCCTGCGCTGCAGTTTTTTTGTCCGACTTCGCTTACAGCGTCCGTGCACTGCGCTGAAAATCCAAAAAACGTTATTTCAAAACACGACGGTTTGCTTAGAGTCTGTGTTACTGTCTGAAAGAATAACAGCAGTTACCACCTTGAATGAGCAGTGCTGTGACGCGAACAAGCCGCTACTGTTCAACGTTAAGCCGGTTGTTTGCTAGTGAGCCGAGCCGAACACGCCGTTCTTCTGTTATTGTTCAAAAATGGAATAGCCTGACATATTGACAGGAGGAGGGTGTGCGGTGACGGTTTATAGGCGGATTAGAGGGACGGGGAAGCGTAATTTTTGTGGAAAACGCAACAATATTAACCCGCTGTGGAAACGGCATCGAGAAAAAAGCGACTTAGTGCTGTAACTTTCGAGGCAGTTTGTACTTCATGCTATTGTCTACTTAACTTTTTTTGCCTTTTCCAAACATGTTTACTTGATGGTCGGTTTGCAATCAAACGTGTGATTCCGAACGGACATAATACTTGTAATGAGGTGTGTCGCTGTAAGTTTAAAATGCAATCTTCAAACACAGGCGATTTTAATCACAGAAAAGTTTGGCCAGGTTTCTTTATATACCATGAGCAGGTCTTCGAACTTTTTAATTTTCGGAAAGTTTAACGCAAGTGTGGAAACGTGCGAGCTTACGTTACGAAGTTAGTCGTTCAAATTTGTCGACAATCAAAGGCCGTGGTATTTTCTTGATACAAACGAAGTCAACAAGCTATCACGCTTTTGCCATTTTTCATAAAAAATCCATTGAAAAGGTTTTTTTAAAAGTGTGAAATCTGATAAATTCTCAGCTGTATTTCAATTCTGCAAAACGTAATATTTCGGTCGCAAAACCATACGCGATAGTTTCGTCATTAGTACCTTGCGTCATCAGTACCTTACGAAAAGAGCCCTTTCTCGGCGCATGATCAGCTACTGTGTTGTTGACAGAGTTCTGTCGCATAATTAATGATGTTGTCTCCAGTTGCGCGAAACTTCCTTGCACTTTGACGGGCGGCCTCAGCGGAACAAAGGTTGATCTGCAGAAAAGGACATCACGTTTGTGTCGTCTGCGGTTATTGAAATTGGACAGTATTAGATCAGGAAGAAGACTCGCTCTCTTGTTTACGAATGTTGATTCCCAGCCAGGGGCGGATCCATCCAGTAAGGTTGGGGGGGGGTGGGCGATTTCAGTGATATCTGGTAGTCAAGTCTCATAACGGCTTCGCTACTGTAAGAGAGATAAGAGAGATGCAGTATACTGAACAACACTGCTGTGGCAAAACATTGGACGACAAAGTGGCCTTATATCGCCAATGCTGTTTTCCGAATTGTACAAAATCATGGTGAATACAGTTGGTTTCGTACGTTTAAGGGGGGCGATCGCCCCAACCGCCATTGTTTTCCCGGAGCCAGTTTCCATTTGCGCAGACGTCGGACTTCACTGCTTCGCACAAACTGCGTCGTCAGCGCACAACCTGGAAACCACTGGGTTTGGTAACTGTCGCTGCCCGACCTGAACCCGGCCGTGAATAGAAAACACATTTTAAGGTTGCCGCGTAATTGACATAAGAGATTAATGAAACTTGTTTGCTTGCCGCAAGATGCTTTTTGAGCGCCGCCGACGCGCTCGAACGGAACGGACTTTCGTTCGTTCCTGTTTTTTTTTTCCATTCAATGTGAAGGTTTGTGGCGTGCTGTTGATTGATGAGCTCGAGGCTGGCGTTGGAATGGTCTGCGGCGTAAAAATAAATTTATCTTCTTTTTACCGTTCCCAATTTCCTCATCAAAACTAAAGATGTCCCTGACTGTCAATGGATTGCGTAGTAGGCAGAGGACTTATAAGATTTACGTACGATACTGCCAAAATTTTAACGTATCGCATGAAAAACCGAATAGTGAACCCGAAAAGACCTATTTTCCAAATTTGAAAACCCGAAAAGGCCTTTTTTCCAAATTTGTCGATAAAAATTAAGCGCTTTACAAAATGATCTCCAACAAACACGGCTGCGAGCACTTGCACGTTCGACCGGCGTCTTGGGCGAATTCATTCACAGCAGTTGGTTCATCCGGGTGGCGAAACGCCTTTGCTCCGCGCTGTACACAGTTGTGAGCACACTGCCAGGCGACCTACGCAGCATTTTGTCCAATGGTACCTTCGTCGCACTATGGAAAAGAAATCGGCCAATGCTTAAAGTTCCTTTTGGCGGTGTCAAGTTGCAGCGAGCAACAATCAGCTACAACAGCTGAAACACTGAGACCTGCGAGGACTCTTAAAGCGATCCAGGCGGTGCACTGTGAAAATTTGATTATTGTGAGGACTGCGTGGTCACTGCCGCCGCAACTGGCGTGTTTCCATTCCGCGCTCGCCCCCCGTTTACCACCCACGCATTTTAGAGCAACCGCCAATGCAGCTGCCGACCAAATTTTTGCTGCAGTTCCTTTCCGCTAGCGTTAGGTTTATCATAAACACCTCCTCGTGCTGGTTGCGCTGTGCGCACAATGCTTCACAGCGCTGTTCAGCCCATTGCTAAATGCCTTGGGTAACGTACGCGATGAGCCGTTGTATTTGCAAGACGCTGTAAACTGTTTCGTGTATCTATTGCTGAAGTTCCAATGAGGACAAACCGTGGCCTTAAATTATTATCATCACTGGCTTAGTTCAACAAATGTACGTTCCAAAGTCATCTCTAAAGAAGAACAAATAGGGAAAAAACAAAAGACACAAAAAAGACAAAAATGACATACAAAGCAACGAACTGAAGAACGATAATAACACGCAACTGAAAGCGCATAAAAAAGAAAAAAGATACGAACAATTAGAGTTGGTAATGCCCATTTGGAAAGTAGATATTTCCACAAAAACTAACACGTCTGCTTGAGCAGATGGACATATAGGTCTCTTAATGACCGAAGAGTAATATTTTGGTTAGATCACGGGAACGTACGGACTTAGCACTGAGCACGAGATCGCATCTACATGAATCTTTTGTATCCCTGGTAACAGGAGCTGGCGTGAAGTGTAAGTTGAAGGGCATTTAAAAATCAGACGATGTTCGGTCTTTTCAGCACCACATTGGGACGCAGTGGCCATCGATATTGAGTTTACTGTGGCCTAAGCGAAACATGCCCAAGGTTGCAGTTGCGTGAGAATTGCAATCGTGCAAACGGCAAACGTTACTAAGGAACCAGGTAGATGCCGTAGCGTGGCATTGGTGAGAACTCAAAGCAAAAGCGCCGTAAACAGTGAATTTCAAAGCTTGGAACGTTTGTGAAGTAATTTTGTGAGTAGACTTACTTTTGCATGGGGGCAGCGAGGTTGCCATATGAAAACTTCAAAAAAAGCCAAACAGTGCTGGAAAGGGTAAACTGATTATCTAAAGGCCAGAAAAATCCAAACTTTATGTGGTATTGTTATTCCTTTAAAGTCTTAAAAACACCTAAATTACAAAATTATTACTAGGCATTTTCTTCTGATTGAGATTAAGTTTTGCGTGGCCTTGTACTGGAGCGCTTTCCTGATGCGTCTCTGACTTTTTCATGTTTTATGAGATCGCATACTTTGTGTATAATGGTGCCACAGTTTGCTGTATGCAGACTCTGATACATCGGCAGCTTTCTGAACCCATACGAAAGCCGTCTCCCATTCACTCCTGTACTAACGTCCAGAATCATGAGGCTTTCCACTTCCTCGACGTCATTGTCGTATTTCTGTTGCGGACCTGTCTACCAGCCTTGAGCTTAGCTTAGTGCTTACAAGTGTTGCAACACACTGCATAACGCACGCATTTCCAGTGTTTACGCTAAAAATTTATTTCGATTCTCGCAGCCCTCAAATCTTACTAACATCAGAACGTGGTCGTCGATCTATTATAGCATTTATGAGAAACATTTTGCAAGTGTTAGCGAAAAAAAATGGAACAGTAAATATTTTTATGCAGAAAAAACTTTTGCAGCGTGAAAAGGCCAAAATAAGCCAAAACGCCAAATAATTTGTTAAGACCAACCAACTTTACACAAGGACAAATTCTAGTCCAAGCAACTCGAAAAAAGGCCAGATTTCTGAAATGTGGCCTAAAAAAGGCGAACCTGGCAACTCTGAGGAGGGGAACAGTTGTGCATCGAGATAAAACGCGTTTAATAGTTGGAAAGACATTTGGAACACTTTGGAACTAGGGCAGAAAAGAAATATAAGAACAAGGTCCAACAACATTGTCACGAAAAGCGACAAAGGTGTGAAACTAACGACAGAGATGAAGTTGCGTGAGACCTTGTAATGATACAAGATATTCTCATGTGATATGATCCTGAGGCTGCTGAGCTTTGCCGCAGCAATTGAAGCGCTTTCGAGACGATTCGTGCCTGCAGTAAAGCAGTCATAAACAATATCTCCATCGTCGTTGACCGGCAAAAACAGATGCACAGCAAAGTACTGAAGCGAATGCCTGGGCTAAAGTTCTCAATTTTCTTTCAATGCATCAGTCACTGACGCTGTTGCGTTGAGCTGCGTAAGCGTGGAGTCAGGGGCCGATGAAAGATAAGTCTTCGACATTTGTCAAAAACGACTTCAGTTAATACTTGTTTAAGAAAACGTATTGGACTATGACGAGGATGGGTTGGCTGAAATAATGCGAACATGGCCTTATGCAGCGTTGAAAGTAACTACCAAAAATCAGACCACAATTCCAACTAACTCACATCTTTGGGCAGGATATTATGCAAGGTATCAGGACTTCTAGATGACATTGACAGTGCATTATATTAGCATGAAAAGAAATAAGGGAATAGAATACAAAAGAAGAAATATAGGATAGACGTGATTATGTAGCAATGTCGTTAACATTCACCGAAAAGAATAATGGACTAAACATGTAACCCTGAGGCACGCCACAGTATAGTAGATTGGAATGAGAGCCTCGCAGACACATGCTGCGTCCTGTCTGTTAAATATGACTGCATGACGTTGAGAAGAAAGCCAGTGGGACCAAACTGGCGCAGTTTAAAAAGAATAGCAGAGTGCTTAATTTCGACGAAAGCCTTACTATATCCAAAAAACGTAACAAATAATGACAGCCACTCTTTTGGCAACAAGAAGTTTGTGACTAACTTCCAGCAAGTTAGAGGTTGTGAAAGTTTGTGACTAACTTCCAGCAAGTTAGAGGTTGATGGATAGAACTACGCCTGTAAATTTTCATATTATTCGGAGATCGTGATTGTGAAGAATCGTTGAAGCTGTTTTCAAAGTTTTGGAAGTGGATAGTTTCTAAGATGAAACTGCGAAGGGGACCGAACGGAGTGGTGGAAGACCCTAGGGCAATTTTTAATAAAGCGGTTAGGAAGTTTGTCAAACCCTTCGGATTTATTAGGGCTGAGAGAGGTTAGGACATGATATACATCCAGCGATACGATGGAGAGAAGAGGCATGCGTGAATTGCAAAAAATCGAAAATCCGGGAAAGATTGGGACAAAACTGTATCAGATGCGGTGGAAATTGATGTAAAATACTTCTTAAAGAGATTGATGTTTGATACCATATCATCAAGACGAACACCACGCAAGTCCGTATAACGCTGGGAATTGAACATTTACTTAGACCCTGATTGATTTCCACAACAAATCTGGTCGAGTCTTTGGTGTGGTATCGAGTTAACCGAGATTGAACGGATTGTATTGATATTTCCGTTTCTTTATTGCACTTCGAGCATGGTTACCAAGATGGCGGTAAGCAAGACGGTGATTAGCGTAGTGGAACCTACGCCGTTCGGCAAACAATCTAAGCTTTTTACGAATAATTTTCTTCAAGGTTTCTTTGATCTATGGCTTAGTGTCAGTAGGTGCTACTAGTTACTTGAATGGAATGCAACTGCTTGCTGTTGTAAACATCTGCGTTTGATCTTTCTGCTTCTCCTCATGTCGGCGTAAACTGTGGTGATGTGTGATGCAGTCAACTAGAGTTCTTCGTCATCAAGTTCCAAAACTACAGGTTATTTGTTAAAAGCGATTTTTACGCTTAAAAATTGTGCGTGACGTCAGCGTCAAGCATGGCTGGCGAAGACGAGCTACCAATCCGCACATTACGAAATTGGCTCTCCTGTATTTACCGTTTTTTTCTTACACCCGGTTTCAAATGCACCCACGCACAGGAAATTGCTTAAGCCGCTTTTCTCCTGTGACGAACATCTGCCGCTACAGCAGAAGACCGTAACGATTTCCCTAAACTGTCCACCAATCTACAAGGCCGTGCAAATTTCCCTTCAGTGTGTAAAGAGTTACTATACATGCAAATGAGTAGTAGAGCCTTGTTAATAAGTATTACAGCGCGTAGTCACCTCCGCTTGTGTCTGAACACGACATTTTTGAGAAAAAATGATATATAAAATCGTGCAGATTAATCCAAGTTACAGGTCGCTTTTCCAAAGTGCCATCGTAAATGGCTTTTCGAAGAAAATCAAGGTTGAAAATGGGTGTCCAACCGTGGGAAAATTGGCTGTTGATGCAGTAGGCACAGCGCCTATGACTGCAAGCATTGCTGCATTGCGATCAGAGACGACTCCAGGCCACCAGCGTCAATCGCGCGGTCTCATCATAGCTTTCAACCAAAGTGCATGTTTAAATAAGTGTAAAATATATAATGAACGCGGCGAAATCATATATGTATATATAAATTTTGCGAGGTAAAATATATAAATATAATCGTTAAAAGTAGTTGAGGCAACAGATCTGGCCAGCAGTATAGCTTCTCTGATGCCACTGAACTTTGAACCAATATACAAAAACTGCAACCACACTCAGTGAAAAAGAGAATTGGAAAAATCGGTGTGGGCAGAAATTTGCCAAGTACCTATTCTACAACGTAAAACGTAATCGAAGACTCGGACTGAACCCGAGTACGTGGCCGTGATGTGCCCAACTGAAAAGCAGGGCTGCAGCACATTTGATGTGCGTGAGGATGTTGCAGCTGATTAACCGAGTTTCTGTGATCGATATGACAATCTTTCCGTTTAACAGTGCACTCATGAGCACGGCGTCGATTGCAGCGGAACGAGGGGGCAGAAGGGCGATGACGAAACTTCCCGTACGTTTGCAGGACCTTTCGTCATCACCGGTTCAAGAAGCGCGTTTGTGGAAACGAACTGCAGCGCCTCAGGTGCGGCCGATTTTTCGAACTTTTTAAGTCTTTTCAGTTGTTAGAAGCCCGCAACGTTTCACAAACGCTGGAATACACAGCTCTGACGAATCGAACGAAAGGTTGTAGTTGGATTTTCCGACGATGAAGCTATTGTTTTAGCCTGCCTGCAGGGCTTTATCATACGTTGCAGATTTTCACACGAATTTAGCAGACCACAGTTTCACTCAGGCAAAATCTGTATGATTTCAATGCGTGAACGTAACGCCTGTACTCAACTAGCGGTGTGCGATTATTTGTTGGTTTGTGATGTTTCGGGCTAAGCTACCAGATATAATCTATCGCTGACTCACTTCCTCAACTGTCTAGAAACGGGCCAACCTCCCGACTGTGCCAATCGATTTTCTGCGGATGTTCTGCTATTGATTGGTGTTGGAAGTTTTTTTATTGGTATCCTCATCGTTGTCTCTCTGTGGGTGATACAAACTAAATGGAGCAAGCAGACCCCTGGCAACCCCTCCTCTTCTAAACCGGACAGCAGGTTGTCATATATGCTGGTCAGGTGAGAACAGTTTCGCTGTGTTTCAAAATTTTTTACTGTTCTATCGCTTTTCCGTTAAACTCCGAGCAACGTTTTTAGCTGTTTGCAAATCCGGAGGCAGCTTATTTTTCGTGTAATAAAGCAAGCTTGTAAGCGTTACGAAAAACGTGTTTTCCAATATTCGGGAGCGTTGTCTGATGCAAAGCGGTTTGTGGTGTTTGAATATCAAACAATGATTCACAACCTTGGCTCTTCAGATCACGTGACATTTGGTCTTTTGATATTTGAAGGCTTCAAATCACTCCCTGTGATTAAGACAAATTCTTCTTTTATTTCTGTGCTTGAGATACACATGCATATCCCTTATTTCCTCATGATATATTTCTAAACATTTTCCCACAGTTGAAGATCAAAGCTAATGTGTTCGTATTCGTGAAAGCAATGTTGTGTCTCGATTGCAGAAGTATTTTTGCGCTTATTTACTTTCTTCTTTCCAGTGGTACGTTGTTTTTAACCACTTTATCCTTTTTCAGCCAGCATAGATCTGCCGACCAAATCAAGTTAGGTAAGTTGTGTTTCCAAGTAAAAAATGCTATGTTTGTGCAATGGACGGATGAAAAACAGTGCAGCTCCATTATTCCGCGATTTTTTCGTTTTTGTACATTGAACACCACCACTAATCCTAAACATTTTACCCCCACAATGACTTCTAATTGTTCTGGTGCCATTGCAAAAATAAATTCATTTAAGTAACCAAAGCAAGTGATGTGTGCTTGCCTCATCCAGTTGTACACGAAAGTTCTTTCCGAGATTGTATGTAGAACCTTTGTAACCTCGGTCAACAGCTACTTCGACAATTTATGTTTGGTGATTAAAGGTGATTGTCGGGCTCCGCGATCTCAGATACGCGAGAGATGAAAGATTTCTGCTTTTCGTTTGAAAAGCCTCGCCGCTCCGCCAAGCGCTGGACCAGCTGTCGATCATACGATGAACCCTGACCGAGTGTTGCTACAAGTTCTTTTGCACAACCTAGTCTCCTGTCGCGCTTCGCTTTGACAGGCTGGTTGCTTTATTCTCCCGGCAACGAAAACGAGCAACCTGCGCTGCTGCGTTATTAACACCGCAGCAGTTCGTTCAACTCCGCGTTATGTTTGACAGGAAATGGCCTCGAGCCCGACAGAGCCCCGACCCCTGGTGACTCTACTTTTTCGAAAGATGCTTCGCACATCCGGGTACGTGATGGCTGAAAAAGCAAGTAATGAGACTTTCGTGCTGAATATCTTCTGGGGGCCAGGTTCCCTCTCAGGTGCGCAGCTGCGCAGTACCGTGCTGGACAATTTGCGCAGTGAAATACCATTCTCGCTCGCGCACTTGCAACATTCCAAACATTAGAAAGAGAAATTTACTCAATTAAATGTTTAGTTTGTTTGTGTTTTGATAAGATTTTATACTTATTCAAAAATTCATCAAGATCTAGTGCGGCCTAGCAGTGGTTTGAAGAACTGGCTCAAAAGAGGAAGAACCAAGTTTTTAGAACTCTGTTATCTCAGCCTTAAAATATTCATACTCAGTGAAACAAACGTTTGCTCCAGTGTAAAATTTTCTTAGAGGGAACACTGCAACCAAAAGCCAAGGCCTGGGAATTTCTGCTTTGGTATTTTCAGTGAGTCGCACGAACAAATATTGGTACTATTGCAATAAGTGTAGCCGCGTTCTCGCCTGAAAAAAGGTTGTATGCCACTGCAATACATTGGTAGTTGAGCAGGAGAACCATGTGGAAGTTCTCGATTGCACAATGAACGTTTCGTTCCGTCAAGTTTAATGAAACAAACGTTGTCAGAATTATGAGCTCAAATCGAAATTGTGAAAATGGAGGAAGGCTGGACCGAGCGGCTGAACTTTGCAGAAAGCAGTGAAGGATTTCCGCGTCTTGACGAAAAAACATCTTCAAATGGTGTTGTTTTCGCATTCCACGTTTCTTGAACCACGACCCGCTAGTAATAAACTTATACCTGTTGTAGTACTGCGCTGTATCACGCGGCCAGCGGTTACAGCAGACTCTGATCCTGGTAGAAAGAAGCGCACTGGCAAAAGTAGGTCGTG
>JGI24159J19872_10000743_pt1 | contig 31910 bp, 22 predicted proteins | sample Ectturendosymbi4_FD_19872 | JGI IMG/M metagenome (IMG submission 19872) | reverse complement strand
TATATTACTTCACAGCAAGAATTACCAGTTTCCACAACAGTTTTAAAAAGAATTATACCATTTCAACAAGGATTCCTAACTTAGGAGTGCGATNTAACACAGGAGTTATAGGGTTTGGATAAAAAAATCTGGATCNGGAGTTGGATTTAGATAAAAAATCTGACTCCAACTACTGGTGATCTTAGGAATCCGACTCAACCAAACAACCTCCAACTCGACTCTGACACTGCATCGCAACCATGTTTTGAAACAACGTTACGCACACGCGTTGATAAATCATAGGCGTAGCCAGGGGTGGTCCTGGGGGCCATGCCCCCAAGATTTTTGGCGTATATAGTCATTTTGTGCTTTGAGAGGTGGTATCCCAAACAAAATAGTGTTATTTGCCTAAAATTCAACATTTTGGCCCCCAAAAATTTCAGGCTGGTTACGGCACTGTAATAAATCCATACGTACCCAAGAAAAAGGACGTTGACTCTTCCAAAAACGAAGTTGATACATCACTGTTGGTACTGCCTAAACCACTCTCATCAAGTGTCCTGGGGAGCGCTTTTTCAAGGGATGCACACAAATAGTTGTCGATTACAAGTTCAAGATTGGCTGATGTTCTGCGAAATGTAAACAAATTTACTAAAAGTCAAATCACANAAGTACAAAAATACTGTTTGATTACATTTAAAATAACACATACTTTTTAGATAGTACAACTGGCTCGAGGAAAATCAGTATCATACAAACTCCATTTGCTGTGGTGGACAGCAGCCATACCAGACTTAGTTTTCAAAGCTTTATTCCTCTCTCTGCGATAGTTTTCACGTAGAGCTTTCCAAGTGCTCATGCACACTGGCACTGAATTGACAAAACAACAATGTCAAGTGGACCATTAATCACTGCAGATGATCATGTTACAGTCAGTGCATATCAGATGCTCACTAACCTACCATGTCATATATATATATATATACTCACCTTGACAACCACACTGTTTTGCCACTTCCATGCATTTTGTTTTGCACCAGTGATGTGGTACGAATCTTTGCAAGTATTCCATAAACATTGGTAACTTTAAACAGCAAGTAGTAATCGTTCACGAGTCTTTTTACATTTGAAGTGTTAAGAACTTGGTGCACTTGCTGCTGAACTCATTCTCAATCTTTAACTTAACTTAAAACCTGCACAAAAAAATAGTAAGCAACATATTGTAAACTTTCCATTACCTTAGCACTTATGAATTGTGTTTTACATCTTTACCCTCAAAATTGTCAAACATTTGGCAAAAATGTGACCACAGATTGGCAAGTATGAATAAGTTAACTGCTAAACATCAACACTCTCAATTCCCTAATTAGCAAAGAATCTATGCAAATTTTCACAAAATTTCATCTCCAACATGCTAGGAAAAAAAGGATATTTTCTAGCAAAATTTAACTTAACTGCTTTAACTAAAGTAAGTGTTTATTTCTTTCAAGTAAAGTTGCTGACCTACAACTTCAGAAATATCCCAAAGTAAAAGAACAACTGTGGTTAAAATGATACAATTTTGGGTTTTTGATCCTAGCTTTGTCAGCCTCAGCAGTTACAAAGTCGGTAATAATGTCTGTAAGATATGATAGCAAACAAAAATCTTAGCTATTAGATTTAAAATGGTTGATAAAACTCAAGAAAATTAATTCCATAGCATTATTGTTCATTTTGGTTACAACTGTTTGGCTGCCACTAAGTTTCTATAGGCTAGCAAGTGTGTCAATTCATTCAATTGATTAAAAAACCAAAGTAGTTGAACGTATGCATCCCTGAACATTATTACCTTCACCTTCATGGAAAAAGCAAATTGTCCAAATGATGCATCACACATGGCTCGCCTACTGCTTCAGTGCTTGGTTACAAAGCTGGGCCTACTGGTATAAACAAACTGACAAAGGCGGAAGGCCTACTTGAAGTATAGCTATTTTGAAAACTACTCTGAACCTTAGCCTAACCTAGATCATCCCGTTCATAAAAGCTAGTTCTTCAATCGTTTTCCTACCTTCAGGCTACACTGGAATTAGTAAAGGGTTTTACTACCTTTAGCCTTAGGTTACACCATTGAATCTAATTGATTGCAACTACTACTTAGTGAGGGCTATGATGTTAATTTTATGCCACTAGCTAAACTCTCCAGGTCCACTCCATGAAATGTCGTGACTACAAGCTTGAGAACAATCTTCCGATATTTTAGCAGCTAGTGTCTTCTGGGCTCAGAATTTTCTACCAGTCTCTACTCAAAAACTGCGTGAACCCATTCCACAAAACAACAGCAAGACCTGGACGTCGCCTTTTCCGAAGCAGGCAACACAAGGTCACGTGAGAAGTCGTGCGCACACACCGGCACGAAAATGTCTCCGGAGCTATCTCATTTTCTCTCGCACGGCCTTCGAAAACTGGCACGGCACAGCACAGCACAAATCCAAAATTACAATAGAACAAACAAAAAAATGTGCGCGACCGTGCCGAACCGTGCCCCAGTGGAAATCAGCCTTTAGTGTTTCGAGTTCCGTCTGTTGTGCAAAAAATGGAGATTTTCAGAACTTTAGTTTATTCCTCGTGAGAATGAAGGTAACATTTGCCAGCAACTTGTTTGCTGCATGTACTTATTTCAAACGCTAACAAGTTGCTGTATGTTCTTCGCAAACGTATATGAATACGTGTCTTCTGCTGATTAGATGCCGGCTAAGTCCAGAGATTGGTTTTCATCACCTGAGGTATATCTTATATTTAGGTTTAATTACACATTACTTGACATGACATGCCTGTTCTTCTCCAGTGCCTCTTTTTTACCTTACGTTACAGAAAAAAACGGTGCTCACCTCAAACCCTTGTTGGTAATCTATTTTTTATACAAAAAAATTGATGTGATGATAGATTTGTGGAGGTAAATCGTTTAGTACGTGAGGCAGAGTTTGGGTTTTGCTAATTTTCTTGCAGAATGTGTGAAAAAGAGGCACTGCTGCATTGAAATTCACGACTTTCTCTGGTGTTCGTTCTGATTGTATGTTGAAAGGCAACATGCAGTCTATAATTTGCATGCCTGCTTGAAACTAATGAATGCTTCTTTTCGTTGCATGCATAACCAATCTGATTTGTGGTGGTAGAGCAGAAGATAACAGTACTGATGTGTGTGTTGCTTTTTTTTCTTGATTGCTCTGCTTGTCTACGTTCCGTTGTATTCAATTTTGTCAGTCACGTTGCTTATGGATTTTTTGTTCTGTCACCGTGTTGTTCGGCTATGATGAAACAAATCATTTTGAAAATTTTTAATGCTGCAACGCATTCTTGTGGTAGAATGTAGATTTCCCAGCAAAAGATCATCTTGCTTCATTGCAGTGATGTAATTAAATGGTTGCACAAGTAATGAAATAATTTTTGACTTCTTTCGCTGTACAAATCGTTTGATCCACTCCGAATTCGAAGCGCAATGACCTATCGGACCTCCAATATTTGTGCGCCATGCCTGTCCGCCTGAATTAGATGTTGTGGTAGATTTATTGACCTTGCGTCGTGATGATTGACTGCAGCCTCTGCTGGCAATTAACGCGCGTGAAAAATGGACGATTTCAGCGTTGATTTGATCTGAAGTTGATTGTTGTCTGCAGTAGGTTCATTGGTGTTATACCATTTTTATTCAAGGTAAACTACAACTGGTGTCGACACGTATGTTATACCTGGCGCAATTTTCATGCGGTAAATCTCAGGTGCTGTTTGTCAAGAAAAACCTTGCAAATGCAATTTTTATATTTTCACCTTGTTAAAGCTAAAGCGCCCGTTTTTACAAATGCTTGACCGGTAAGTTCTTTTTAAAGTAGTTTCTTCGGTTGACAAAGCATCTCGCGGTTGTCACTATTCCGATAAAACTAAAGCGCAGCTGCTCCTGCAAATAGTTATTTCTATGTTAGTGCGAGTGTGAGGCGAGTAGTCTCTTATACTTCGCTTGATTCGCGCTTCAGCTGACAGACTTCGTTCAAAGCGTTTTATCCTGTCTGCAAATGATGCTTCGCGTGCGAGAGTACAGGACTGCCTTTTTCGAAATGGATGGCACTAACAGGTACGTGATTTATTCTTCTGATGAGATTAAACGCAACTCAGACATTTTGTGCTGAGTTGTGTGAACGTTACCATCGAGTTCGGTGTTAACGACAAAGGCTAAGGGAACTTTACCGAAAATCGCGAAAAAAGACCCACATGATACTGGAAGAAACTTGCACGTGTAGTCATAGGACACATCCCGATTTGAAAGGTTTAAATAGTTAAGTGTTGTCGTTTTTTTCTACGTGTAAACATAGCGGAAGTCTAGCAAATATTGGCAACACTGTTCTTGTCGCACTTCAGTCTTCTGGCTCTGCTGTACACGAGATGTGGATTTCAAATCCAATATCAGACGATCTTCTGCTTGTGGCTGATGACTTTTTCTCCCACAATCGCTGGCCAAATGTCAAAGGACAACCCTGTTCCTGTCCTGGCAGACGTGTTGGGTGAAGCAGCCAAGGAAAAAGTGACGCGTATCGTTTTAGCAACATTCCGCGTGAGTGCTGCATTGCTTCCTTGCCGTAATCCGTATTGGCGTCCTTGGTCAGGAGTGGCTCGTGCCGGATGCATTGTACGTCAGCCAGGTCTACGGCCTGTCTTCAACGCAGTGGCGTAACGAGGTTAGGTGGCGTTCGGGGCAAGAAGNAAGTTTGGCGCCCCCATGTTCGAAACTGAGGTCTTTCGGAAGCAAATATACTGTATTGAAGAAAGTAATTTTGATATTGTGGGGCCTTTTCGGCGACCGGGGAATGTGTCCCCCTTTCCCCCCNCGTTACGCCTCTGCTTCAACGGCAACTGATTTCGCGGCTGCAATTTTTTATATAACCATGCCATGCGGACGACTTGACTGGATCATCAACACAGTCTTTTCGCAAGACAATAATACTTTTTTGAATATAGCCCTTAGTTGGGATAAGCAAAACTCTGCGGAATTTTTTTAAAGTTTTTGTGTCAATATTGGTTGTATTTAATCACGCTTTATCTGCTTTCTCGATCTCACTGCTTGTTGCCCAATCTGGGAAGTGGGACGAATGGATCTGATGAACGTGACGCGTGCTTGACCGTCGCTAATGTTTACTAGTTCATGAGCCTGATTCTATTTTCTGCGCAGAATTTGGTCGAAAAGCCGGAGGACGCAGAAACTGTGAAAGTTTATTCTCAAGCCATGATCCACTGCAAGGTGTTGAAGAACTTGGAAATACTGGAGGTAGGTTTGTGTGACTGCCTGGACTCGTGTGCACCATAGATACTATCTCCGTTGTGGCTTAATTCCTTAAATGGCTGAAATAACACCAAATGACAGAAAAGAAGCGAAATACAAACTTTTTCAGAAGTCATGAGTTGCGCTCTCATCTTAAGCCGCAGTGTGGTGTATATAATTGACCTTCATTTTTTCGGTCACAGACCGAAATGATTTTGAAATGACCGAAAACAATTAAGTCATTTTGGTCAGAATGTCTGAAAATATAGCCGAAAAACACTGTTACGGCGAGTTTTAATACAACTGCGAGACAAATGACCGAAATGTTTCAGTGACCAAAATGTCTTAGCGAAAAAAAAAACAGGATTTGACATCCTGGCAATGTTTCATTTTAAGTGAATTGGTGAACTTGTTGTCACTGCGCCCGCTATCTTAAATTGCGTTTGTGAAAAAGGCACAGCAGTCCGCCGATGAGGATGTGGCGAACGACGTTGAGTTCCTCAGCAATCACCTGAGCGAGTGCCTTCAAGATCTCAGGTGAGGTGGATGATGTCTTTGTGAGGATGATATCCGCTCTGGGTCTGTTGCAACTAGTGGAAGGTTCGAGAATTCGCCCCCCAAAGAAGCTCGGTTTTGGTTCCAGGAACAGCCGTTTAGCACGTCCATTTTCTGTATTTTTATATTCCTCTTTTTCAAATGTTGCGTTTCTCCCTCGTTCGCGCATCTGTACTGTGCATCTTTCGAATTAGGACTGTGAACAAATATTAGTATTCACAATTGCGAACATTTATGAATGCGTTGGGATAAACCAGTTAAATATAACGGAATAGAGCGTCTTTCGAGTTAGGGATTGGCGGCTTGCGTTACGCCGCGCAAACCAAGAGACCTGCGTCTGTCGCAAATAAACTATTCAGACCGCTCATAAACGCGTTATGAAGAAGTATCGGATTGTATGCTGCATTTATGTCTTGTGATCAAGCGTCCGACGCGGGCAACGTGAAAGGCGATGTTCCCTCTAAGGTGCGCAACATCACCAGACTATTTTTGCGCAGTGAAATCTCATTCTCGCGCACTTGCAACATTCCAAATTTAATATCGTATATATACCGCATAGCCCTTTTAACGCTTCAAACACTTTACTGGTTGTGTGTCTACATTGTTGCGCAATCGCATGCGCACTAAAACAAACATTTGCGCAGTGTAAAATTTTCTAAGAGGGGACACTGGCGTAAGGGTTGATTTCCAACTGCGCACTTCATCAGTCGCAATTTCGTTCGGTCACTTATATGCGTGGAGCGATGAAGGAGTGCTCGATATGTACGGGCGTACAGCGTGCAGCTTCACTTGCAAATATACTTTCGCCTCAAAGAGCCCTCTTGTTGCGTCATCAACAGCAACGCGGACGCGATATCACTCGTCCGAAATTTAACACGGACTGGTGGTCGCTGCTTAGTGAAAAACTATCCCTGCCAGCCAGGCTTTAAAAGCAAGCGCGCTGCAGTACATATGTGCATATAATCTAAGATTAAAGAATCACGCCCAAAACAAGTGCAAGCCGTCGTCGTTTGTATAATTAGAAATACAAAACAATGTATCCTGTGCTTTCTTTCTATATTTCGCTAAAAGTACATGGCGCTCCTCCGTAAACCGTTCTAGAAAATCAATTCCTCACTGTAGAATGCGACTACCATGGTTTGTACATTTCTGTTAGAAAACACAATTGTCGGCGCATCTGCCAAGGAAGCATAACACTACAATACATCTCATGATCTACCCAATTTGAATGGTCGCATTTAACAAAACGCCGTCGTTTAATAAAAGCGCAGTTCAATGTTGAATCTTGTCCTGTTGGTTCACAGAACCACAGTTTCTAGCAATAACGCCAAGGGCTGGTTAAAAATTAAAGAAAATTCGGTTCGCCAACTTGTTCCGCATGGTGGGTTTGTGGACCGGTCGTTCTCGAAGCTGTCAGCGTTCGTGGTTAAAGTCATCCGTTCAGTATATTCGCTTACTGTCGGTTGCAGCTATTGTGACATGTATTACCGTCTAAATCTACAGCTACCGTTTAACCCCGTTAGTTGCCCCACTACTTTTGTCAGATTCCCCCTTATTTTTGCCAGTTGCCCGTCGCACTTCTGTCATCCTCCCCAACTTCCGTCGGTTGCTCCTTGTCCGCCGCTAATTTCGTTTGCCTGCGTTGCTTCGCAGCTCATTCGACGAATATTCGTCCGAAGTGAAGTCGCGCCGCCTCGAGTGGAGCCCCGTCCACAAGTCGGAAAAGTTCTGGAGGGAGAACGCCGCGCGTCTGAATGAGAAAAACTACGAGCTTCTCAAGTAACAATTGCCATTGCGTCGTTGAACATGTGGGCCCCAAACTTGCTTCTTGCCCCGGGCGCCATCCAACTTCGTTACGCCCCTGCAGTAATGCTCTACTGCATTTCGAGAGACCGTTTGAAAAATTTGAGGGACTGTTGCGGTCTCTCAAAATAAACCTGCTTGTGCTGCTTCACCTGCGTTGCTTTAACGCAGGGGTGGGGAACCGGATCGCGGGCCAAATGCGGCCGTGTGAACAATTGATATGGCCCGCATCAGACTTTTGGTTACCCAAGTTAGAATACAACATCACGTCAAAACGAAGCTCCGTGATAAGCAGGTACTTAGTAAACAAAGAGAAGACATTCTTCCTCATAGTTAGATAAAGGTAGAATTTTAAAAACANTTGATTTTGCGACCCGCCNGCGACAATGCACAATTCATGCGGCCGGTGATAGTAAATAAGNTCCCCACCCCTGCTTTAACATGTCAAGGCCTGACCTGCCTGCACTTTGTTCCGGGTTAATTTACAGTATGTTAGTTGAGTTGAAGCTTNGATCGGTGGGTTTTCAACTCAGCGATCTGATCGTTTTTTAGAATTCTGACGAATTTGCTGGAAACCAATTCAGACCCGAACATACTGGCCGTAGCCGCCCACGACATTGGCGAGTACGTCCGGCACTGCCCGAGAGGCAAAAAGTAAGTGTTCTCTTCGACCACAGTTTATTCTTTGTGCAGCCGATGGTTGGTATAGGCTTGTACTTTTCTGACTGCTTAGATTATTTGTTTTACGCAAAGCGATAGGTGTAGTGTTAACACCTTCACTTTATTGTTAGTGACCGTCACTGCTGATGTAGTAGAGTCGGAACACCATTTTGCACTTGTCGTAGAACTGCTTTGATGCTCAATGACGGTTCTAATTGTAGTAATGGCGACAGTTTTATATTCACAGTTTCACAGGCGATTTAAAACTTTTGCATCTTCGACCTGTTGTATATTGATTCGGTGTTCTAGATAGAAATCGTCGTTCCCCGACTGCACTGGTTAGTCGTTGCATGACTTGTTACGTGGAAAAAGTGCTGAGCCGACATGCTGCTGTCTTTTCAGGGTGATCGAGCAGCTTGGCATAAAGCAGATCGTCATGCAGCTGTTGTGTCATCAAAACGCGCAGGTCAAGTACAGCGCTTTGATTGCAGTTCAGAAGGTGATGGTGCACAACTGGTAAGATGGCCTTTTGCTACTGTCGCCAAAGAAAGGGCGTTCTGACCAGGGACAAGCTTGTCCCAGTTTTGCGCGATAAGATTGTTGGGTCTCAGCACGCCGTCGTTATCAAAACAGCGGTTGCTTCGTAGACAACAAAAACGAGGAAACCTTTCGAAGCGTGTTTGGGTGGTGTCAGTTTTGAGCAGAAAACGTGAAAATTTGATGGAGAAAAAACAGCAGTGAATTGTTTAAACGGCGCATAGAAACAATTCAAACTTATAATAATAGCAAACTAAATTATCAAAAAGCGCTGAAATGGAAAAAGGACGATCAATTAAAATTTCTACCACTGTTGCGGGGTCGGAGGCTTTTAGGTGGAGTCGGACTTTTTTATCCGTTAAGAATCGTAACTCGTGACTGTTGAAATGGTGCAATTTCTATTGAAACTTTTATTGCAACAGAGAATTCTTGTTGTGCACCAAGATTTCCATTGACTGGTTGTCAAGTCACGTTATGTTCAGGAGTCGAAAATTTTGGAAATGTCCGAGTCGGACATTTTCCCTCCGACTCCGCAACCCTGATTTGTACGCGTACAATAAATCACCCAAATAATTGTGTTGTTGACGAATCAGGTTTGTCATGCGATCGGTTGTGTCAGTGTCTATGAAAAATTGCTTCCAACAAGTCTTTAGCGTTTTGTGATACGTTCTGTTGCGACGTACAGGATGTTTTACTTTCGTACGTGCATGAGATTGCTGACCCGCTTCAAAACAGGAAGAAAGCAAGGCACGTGTGTTTTTCGTTGCGTTAGGACAAAATGAGGAGGCCAGCTTTGCAATTGGTTTTGATTAGACAGGTGCTCTTCATAACTCCTGCATACTGCTTGGATTACCATGTGTTGAGAGAGTTTTGTCCGCACCAACGTTAGACGGATAAAGCTCGGTTGTGATTTGCAATCAGCAAGACATACGCAATTTCTTGTGGGTTGGGAGATTGTAATATTTTCCTCAAACAATGACTGTCTCTTTCTCGCTAGTGAGGCATCAGGCAATGCTGCCAGTAGTTCATTTCGTTCGGTTACCATCAAACGTGGATTTAAGTGAAAGGCTTGTGGCATTTCAAACTGTTAAATGAAACACTATTAAGCTGCATCTGCTTGGTACAGACTCTAGTTCTGTCCTTCACCCCGAAAGTTGGTGCTTCGTTCATAAAATCAGACCTGCGTAAAATTCGTTGAATTTTGTGCTGAAGCTTGAGAATTTAGTAACATCAAGAAAATTGCCGAATGTGCGGCGCTGCTAGAATTTTACAACAGCAGTGTTAATTTTCAAGCGATCTTGGGCAAAGGCGGAATAAAACCTGGTAGCTGTAACAGAAAAGTAAAGTACATCTGAAGACCCATACGAATTTTTTAAATACGTGTGTTTTTATTAGTTATTTACGCCCGAGTTTGTTTCTTTTGTCACGATTCAAGCAGCTGTAGTAACACATGTTTCTAAAGCTAAACCCTCGCCATAAATGGTTATATCGTTTCAAGTAGTTGCGGCATTAATAACACGATCTATTTTTCAAACCGAACTGCGGACTAGTGTCACGAGCAGCTTCATAAACAAAACCTGACCACATCTTTGCCAGTATCTGGCGCCACCTACCTGTTTTATTGCAAACCCGCGTTGGTTAACTGGTGTCCTATAAACAATCTGGGTTGGGCCCAGATTCTATAAACAATCAGGATTGAAAGTAAATTTTAGTTTACGCTGCCATTTTTACTGGCGCTGCTTTTCTGTTGAAATCCTGGATCTGCCCTGAACAGCGAAGTGCTGAAATCTCTGCCTTGTCCAAATTGTCTACCGCGAATCTCAAGCCGGTTTCAAACGTGATTTCTATACAGTTTGAGGTGATCTTGTTTGTAGAAGGACTTTTTGATACGTTGCACTTGTGCCACAGTACAGAGCTGTAGAGTGGCGCTCATTCATAGACAGTTCGAAAAGAAGTTTAAAATGTGTAGTGTACATACCGCTAACAGATATGCTCGCTCCCAATTGGCCATTCAGCAAAACTAAGAGAAGAGTACAACAACCTTAAAACGGTTTTATGGAAACTGGATTAAGACTTTCACCAATGCTTAGCGAACTGCATTCTTGTATAAAAGCAACAATCAGACTGATTGTAGTGTGTGTGATAAGGGATGAACACTTCTTAGACTCAAAGGCCTTATTCTCAAGTCGCTTTCGCTTGAGGTAACAACAAATCGTAAAATTTAATTCATTGATGACGATGGAGTGTGCTGAGCTATGACTGTCGTCAAAAAAAAACAAAAGCCGGCTTTCGCAAAGAAATGACGCATGTGGCTCCTAGCGTGACGATAGAACGCATAAACATCTTTGCTCTGATTGCTGTCGTCGAACAAGGTTTTTATTTCTGTTTGTTTTGCAGGGAATACCTGGGGAAGCAGCTTCCCAGTGGATGAATGCACTTCGCTTCTCAAACCGTCGCCGCAAGGTTGTCCCCAGTCAAAAAGTACCAGCAACCCCCTCCTGTCCAGGAAAATCACTGAGAAATGTTGCTTTCATTGGATCCACATGCCACACAAAACTTCAGAAACTAGGCTTTTGGCACACTTGGAATTTGTTCTAACGTGTTTATAGCAAATTAATGATTGTTTGAGAAAGTTTATGAAGTTGTTCTCCAATGTAGACAACTGGGATAAAAGTTTTGCTCAGCCGCTGTTCCTGGCCGCTTGGCTTTGTTGCATCTTCTAACTTTCTGCGTGACTTCAGGCTTCCGCACGTATTTCGAGTTTGTCACGCGCGAGTGGTCGTAACCGCACTCTTGAGTTGTTTTGCCATCTTAAATCTGGCGCGTGATTATGTTGTTGAGTTACTACGATGTTGATCGTTTTTTCGTTTTACTGCGATGTTTGATCGACACGAAGTGTATCCGGATCATCGGTGGTTTCCGAAACTTGCGCGGCCACAAAAAATGCAGCTTGTTTTATCTGTCAAAGAAAAGAGGTGGGCGGTACGTCGCCCATTCTCAATGTTTTGTCCTTGTTTCGTGCTGCTCCTGTTCAGCCGAGCCCATCAGCTGCGCAGTGCGCCTCCGAAGATGACCGTATTTACAGGCTTGGCCGCGAGGCCGACCATACTAAACGTGAATTATGTGCTACCTTCGGAAAAAAAGAAACTGTTTCGGAAGTTTTCCGCAAAACTACTGTAATAGATCCTGCGCAACACCCACCGCCGTTAGCATTCAGCCCTGCGCGAAGTGCGGTCAATATTTTGGTGTGCGGGATTTCAATGGCGTTGCGTTTTGAGGTTCCTTGCTGATCGATGGTCGCCAGGTACTCAGTGAAGCCGCGGACAAGTGTCCAGGGCTTAACCTGCCAATTGGAGTTAAAAGGACGGTCTTATTTAGTCGAAGATTGCGAAAGACGTGATTGCTTCAAATCAGGTCGAAGTCCTTGTGCAATACACCGTGACACAGGTATCGCTTGTGTTTCGCCGCATTCATTAAATTACATTCGTTGTTGTCGATGTGTAACGCGTCTCAAGCTAGTGCACACCATCAGACAGTTAACCAGGTGATGGGAGGGTAACAGTATGCGTTACATTTTAATAAGCTGCACTTTGTTTGCGTTGCTCACCACATCTTCAGAGTTGCAGTGGCGTGGCCAGCCCAAAATTTCGGGGGGTCAAATATTTGACTTCAAGCGAGCAACAGTATTTGGTTGGGGCACCACCTCTCGAAGTACAAAACGACAAGATACTCTAGAAATTTGGGGGCATGGCGCTTTGGCCCCCCCTACAGTACTCCACTTATCACGTCATGTCAACATCTCGTTTGTAGCTATGTTTTTGTGAACTAGATGTTGGTGTCAAAGTTTAATAGTTCTGTAGTCGGAGAAAACAATACCAGTTCCAGCTCATGCTCACATAACATGTGGAGGGTTTTGTAATTAAATGAGAATTAAGTTTAATAGTCAAGGTTTAGCAATACGCCTAGGGCTTGCCATTGACATGTATTTCCCTGTGACTGAATTGACAAGCTGTCACATTTTCGCTTAGGATTTAATCTTAATCACAGATTTACATGTGCTTAGAATACTGAATTTTACATACTGGTTTAGTTGTAACAAAATTTGTCAAAACTCGTAACTATTAAATACATCTGTGGAGAATATACCTTCAAAGGCGAAGGAAATCTATCACTTATTTTGTGAGGGAGGTGTACTTGCGTGAAGTGAAGCTTGGTGACCAGGACAGGCCAGGGCACCTCATGTCTGCAAAGGATGCGTAGAAAGCTTGGACTGAGGTACACTTAAAAATCTCAAGTTTGGTGAACCGGTGGTTTGGGGAGGACCGAACAACCTCAGTGACTGCTACTTCTGTTTGGTGGACCGAGAGCAGGGGTCGCCAATGTGATGTCCGCAGGCACCAGGTCGCCCGCGGGCCTGTTCTAAAAATGACATTAGCATGATCATTGTCTTCACATTAACGAATATCAATACCAAAATAATTGAAGGTAAATTGAGCAAAATTTTTATTTCAGAAGTGTATATTAAACTAGTAGCCCTTCGCATTAATCGGTATACAAAAGTAGCTCGCGGTTCGAAAAGGTTGTTGACCCCTGACGTCACAAGAAAAATACTTGGAATTCCCATGATTTAAAATCTGCTCGGCAACCTGTGCCTCAGAACCGTCGCCAGAAAGTTTTCAATAGGGGGGCTTGGCCTTTTTGCGTTTTTCGGCGTATTTTCCGTTGATATGGGGTTTTAGTACTGTATGGCCATCCACACACGGATTCACCATGATTTCTCAAGTATTTTTCTGAGTGTTGACTAGAAGGTCGCTTACAGAGACCAGTTGGCCTCTTTCAGCTAAGTTTCTCCTATAGCTCAAACCTCTAGCTACGCCACATGGTTTATTGACAGGATGAAGATCTCAGTAAACAATCAATATTTTTTTCTTTATTCTAGTGCTTAATCCTTATGAATTCGTAATTTGGTTTACTGCATTGATTCATATCGTAAGTTGCCTGAAAATATACTTACATAAAACTATGTAAATGGGTTTGTTTTCTTTCTGAGGATATTTCAAGACAAATGTAATCGCGATTGTAATCGTGATTACTTACAAGATAATCGTAATCGATTACATTGTGATTTTGTTTATTCGTAATCGAGCATGTGGCGAGTAATCGTAATCGATTACATTTGTGCTGTAATCGCCCCATGTCTTTACTAAAGACAGATACATCTTCCTCAAACTTGCAGCATAAAGACAATAACAATGTCAAGATTTGCATATTTTTAGCACTGTTTTGTAACAAAAATGCGGAATTATTCTAAAACTGGAACCAATTCGGAAAAACCGAGGCCATTTTTGGACTTAGCGACGTCCAAATAATCCAAACATGTTAAACTTTCATGGAACCAAAATGTGTTGAACAGTGTTTCACGGTCGCACCAGCGCCGGATTTAGGGAGGGGCAAGAGGGCCGGGCCCAGGGACCCCCACCATGTTCTCGTGTTTAGCCATATGTGCGACATGTGTGTGCCACTTAGTCATTTTTAGCGAGGAAAGGTTTTTGTAGACGCTATTAATTATATCGGTCGGCCAAACAGTGGCATTTCATTTGAAGAATGATTGATATTGTGACGAAACAACTATCACACTTATTGGTTTCCTGAAAGTCGGTCAGGTATCTGAATGTAATGAATGCAAGGCCGAGCCACGTAGAACACATTAGCTTACGTCTCTACTCGTTTCTGGTAGATTTTGCCTCTGCTTTACTCAGATTTGCACAGGTCGCATGTGAGTCGCATTGCTAAGTATGGCTACCATACGCCTTCTTTTTGAAGTACATGTCCACTTTTTTTCATGAGAAATTAAATATTCTCCGAGGACATTCGAAAATGTCAAAATGTCTTCCTTTTTGCATCTCTTATTTTACTTGTAATCAGTGGCGTAACTAGAGCTTTGAGTCAGGGTGGAAAACTTAGCTAGAAGGGGTCCACTGGCCACTGTACAGGGCCCACTAGCCAACACTCGGAAAAAACATGAGAAATGATGGTGAATCCGGATGTGGATAGCTATGCTAAAACCCTAAATCACCGGAAAATAAACCGAAAAGCACACAAAAAAACAACCTACTGAAAGCCAAGCGATTACTAAAAGCGAAATATCCCTTAAGGTGGCGGTCCGGTTTTCACATTCAGATTGCCAGGGGAGGGGGAATTCGCTCCTCTGCCCGCCGTAAGTTACGTCACTGGCTGTGATAACTTGTTTCAGCATACAATGAGCTGTCTCTACTGCAACAAGATACGAGGTGGTGGCGTAACTTAGTTTATGGAAGGGCCTGCGAGTTGTCTAATTCACCCATGTTTTGGTTGAGCTAGTTCTCGGCTGGAAAGGGGAATGCTTTCACATTAAACGTTACATAAGAGTGGTAAATCTTTTTTCAGTATTTCAATGACCTTGGCATTAGAATGCGTAGCTTTGCTGATGAACTGTGATCAGTGTGTTTTACATAGCTTAGTGTAGTATTTTCTAGTAGTTATAGCTAATCCAGGGGTGCAAAAATGCGGTCGGGCACTCGTGCCGCGGGATCAAAAGCACAAAAGTTTTTTTGTATTTTACACTTTATGCAAATGAATGCTTTATGGCAAAGCTTATGTAGGCGCTACTAAAAATTTCTTCGCGCTACTAACATTCACAGAAATTTCTGCACCCCTGAGCTAATCAGTAATGCTGAAAAATGAAGAAATACGACAGAAGCATCCCTTCTTCGGAAAAGGGCTAATTTTTTTAAGCTGAGTGAATTACGTGTGGTTGCATTTGCACAGCTCGCAAAGAAGAGTGAAAAGATTATCGCGACTTTGTGGATTTGCGTATCAAAAACTTATTTCTCATAGCGTAACCAGGTGGTTATCACTTTTTCGTAGCTTTCCAAGGATGCTTCAATTGTACCCAGCTTCAAATTCATATTTCATGTCCATCGACAAGCCAACTGTTGGTCTGAAACGTTTTTGTGGAAATTCTCTGAGCGAATTCTGTTTGACACATTAAGACATTTGCAGTAATTTGTGGTTTCTTTTATTGAGCAAGTTCAGAATACTGAGAAGTCAAAAGCATCAATTGTTGAGGTTGTATCGTGTTTCGCCACTGTGAAGGCAAGGATTCAAGACAGGCAATCAGATGTACATATCAAGCCAAATTAAATTAGCACTAAGAAATTTCAGCGAAGGCAAGGATCATGACTGTGATTCATTCATCTCAGATGTATCTGTATTGTACAAGTCTTGTGTTTCACCCTTGGCTAAGTGGACCACTTTATTTGCTGAATTTAAAGGCTGTGACTAGATTCCTCCGTTTGCAAACAACCAATTGGGAGAATGATGAACCATGTGATATCTGTTTGATAGAAACGTTTCTATTGATGAAGTTGGAGTAAACTGTTTGACCAATACCAAAACTTGTTTTAGATCGTGCAAAAAGAGCAAAAACCAAATGCAATTCATTGTATAATGATGGAACATGAAAGATGGGCAAAATATTTTGCAACTTGCAATACCATTAAACGCTTCAAGAACTGATAAAGATTGAAAAGTTTTACTTCAACGTTATGGCTGTTTATGCTAATGTGGAACAATTTTTTCCTTGATGCAGCCAAAACCTAAAGGAAAGAGAAACCTTTCTGGTTGAACCAGTTTTCTAGTCTAAAGCTGGTGTGCAATTCAAAACATCTTTCATGCAAGCAGTTTCATAAATTGTAAACGGCAATTCTACATTTTTAGGAAATTTGAGAAATCTGCAAAATATTCATGGGCTAAAAGATTAAGTAAACAAGGAATTTGTTTTGTGTGTTTTGAATGAAACATTGTCTAGACTGGAAGTTTTACTTCAATGCTTAAAACTAATCAATAGGTCTATTTGTTATTTGACTTCTTAACTGAAGTTATACACTCAAGTAAGTGACAATCGTAAATTGTCCTCCCTTTTTGCGCTGGAAATATGGCAACCATATTGAGCTTATTGATAAGCAAACATGGACAGAAAAAAGGGGATCGTCCTCTTTACACGTGTAGAGCTTATCCAGGTGGTTCTAAAAAGCATTGAAAAGCAAAAGAGACAAAAATGAGAGAAATTGTAGAAGTCAAGAAACATTCAAGTTACTATTTTACAGTGGCAGTGAAGTTCATCGGAGACATTTCTGCGGAACCTGTAAGAGAACAGAAAATCGAAGAACGTGTTGTAACACACTTAGATGAACGTAACGATAGGAATAGACCTAGTTTAACCAGCGATGCAGTAGCAAAGGAACGTCAAGTATCATAGAAAAACACGACAGATGAGTTTGCTGACGCTATCACTGGAGACAACGATATCGGTCTCTGGTCATCCAATATAGCCTACCGAAACAACATGCGGGAATACTGGTTGAAAAACGAAAAGTTATTTTTAAAACATGGTGTTCCACTACACAGAAACTCGTCACGGAAACCACCACAAATCTTATTCGTCGCCAGAACCACAACGCCGAAGTCGTTGAAGGAAGCTGGCTTTGTTTTTCTCCTTCACAAATTTGTGTGTATTGTTTCACGTGTAGACTGATGTGCGCGGGTACGACTAAATGAGCGCATTTCCTTATTAGAAAAGGAATCTGCGACTGGAAGCACGCTGAGGAGCCAGGAGCAATCAGTGCAACATAAAGATGCCACGATTACGTTTGGTCGCAGATGTAATTAGTCGCTATGAAGAATTGACACAGAGCTAGCTACGTCCATCAATGCCAGCAATATTGGAAATCGCTTCTGCAACGTTTGGTTTTTGTCGTAAAATTTATTGCTGAGCGAGGACTGGCGTTTAGAGATAATGAAAACGTTGGATCGCCCAAAAAACTTTTTCAAGCAAAATTTCAAAAAAGAAAATACGATGCTTCTGTTGACCGGTTTTGCAACAGTTTCACTAATCGCTAATCATTGTCAATTATCATGTTGTATCATAAAGCTTTGTTACACTTGAGTTAACAAATGTGACGTCACAAGATTACGTCATAAACATTAATGATCCGTAGAAATACTAGTGACTTAATCGGCCATCCCCTGCCTAAAGATTTTATATCCACACATGGGGCCTCCCACCACGGCTGGGCCCCGGCCCCCCCACCATCTAAATCCGGCGCTGGGTCGCACTGATTCCGGTTGTTAGAGGCGTGCATCGCAAGATGATCGAAAGCGCTTGGACAAGAATGAACGACCTATTTGTATTCTTTTGAATAAAAAGGGTTAATCTGAATAGGCCTCATTTTTTTGGAAAAACCTGATGTTTTTCGCTGATTTCTATTTGTAGCCTATGTCCTCAATGAGTCCTGTGTAGTAAGACAAGATTTGCAGAAAAACATCTTGGGTTACTTAACATGTGCAGTCAGTTTGTCTCCGAATCCCATTAACTACTGTAAACTTGCCGCATTTTTCTGGGCGACCGTATGCACGTGGATGGTACGTTATTAGAGTATACTGTTTTGCAATATCATTCTTGACAGTCTAGCGGTGGGTGCTTCTCTTCGGTACCTGATCAGCTTCATGAGAAGCTAGAAACTGATTTATTCACAGTTGGCGGCAGTGCCATGCAATCAGTCCGTTGAACTGTAACGCAAAAAACCTTCAGTGTTTTTCAAAATGAATTAGACTAGGATGTAAACCTTAATAGAAATTTTATATTCAAATTATCACCTATTTTGAAATCTGGCTTTGTTGTCTCTTACCACAGCCTATATGTAAAATGAGGCAGTCTTCAACCAAAATACATTTCTCCGCCAGACTTGGAACAAGTTACGTTGCGCTTTTGAATCCAGCCGTAGTTTTTAATTCATATAACCTCCTGGCTCCTACTCATTGTCTGAGCCATAGTTTATGTGTGTGATAAGGCGAATTGCGACAATCATCGGTGGGACAAGGGGACCAAAACGGCAAAACCCCATTATTTTTCAAGGTGCATGGTGCCGAAATATGCGGAACACGTCACCCTTTCACTGCATTTTTATTTTTTCGTTATAAAGTAGGCTATATATCATCAAAAAGTTTTTCAAGAGTGTCTATTTCATGACCTTGTCGATGGGTTTTAAGCGCATTCAAGCTTGTGTCGTTATACCGTACGTACACGCGTCGCTCGGTCTTTCATCGATGGGTTGATACAAATCATCTCTGCGACAAATTAACGAACAGTCTGCAGTAACGAAGCTCGGGAATGTCTTGTGCGCAGCAGAACTTTAAAATGTTCATTCGCTCCGAAGTCCGAATACGTATTACTCGAACAATTCCAAGTCAGGGGCGTAACCAGGTCAGATGGCGCCCGGGGCAAGAAGCAATTCTGGCGCCCCCATGTTCGAACCTGAAGTCTTTCAGAAGCAAATGCACTGTATTGATGAAAGTCCTTGTGACAATGTTGGGACTTCTCGGCGCCCCCATAGTGATTCGGCGCTCGGGAATTGTCCCCCCTTGACCCCCTCGTTCCACTCCTGTTCCAAGTGCGTATTACATGCTTTCATTCTGAGATAATGTTCTTGTTTCCAAGCGTAGCATGCACTTATTCAGTGTTGTCATACGTTTTAGGCTTTCCATCATGATCCAGTGAGGTGTAACTTTTCTTTGCTGTTGTTTACACACTCAGAATTTGCCTTGTGGTTACAGCAATTAGATTAATAATATAGCGCCTTGCTTTATACTTTGTAGTTATAATGCAACCAGTACCAACATACCGTGGAAATACTGTATGCTCGCAATGTGCTGTAACTTTGAGTCAAAAATGCAATGATTTCGGAAAGTCAAATAACAAACTATCTTTTTCCAAAATATGGAAGATTTTTACCTGTTACCCACAATTTACGTGACTAGGCAGTCCACCCCACGTAGTAGTAGCGTTAAAAATTTTGCTTCTAAATATTGTGGAACGAGATCTGGCATTTTGGAAAATTAAGGATTATTCAATGGAGGTTCGAAAAAGCTTTTACTGCGCCAACATCGACGCATTTCATTTCTTAAATTGTATTTTCATTGTGAAGCCAAAATGAGTTAAAAGTTAAACGCTCAAGGTATTTCATGAAGTAAAATCGTACAATCTATATACAACCTTTGAATTGATTCCAATCCTGTTTATGCAAACAGAGTTTTTTATCACAGGTTCGCTCAGGGATATCTGTAAAACTTTTTTNTCCCGTTGCGACTGAATGTATGATGAGCAGTGAGCACTCACTGGGCGTTTTCCAATGCCTCGCACACCGTCTGAATTCCTACAGGTCACAGAACCTCAGATTTGTGACAAGCTGCAGTGACCTTTCTCTTGTTCACCCTTTTATGGAGTTTCCCATCCGCGGTTGCTAGATATCCNTGGTTCGCTTCGTAGAGAACCGAGCATTGGCTAAATATCTGTGTTGAAANCACGAGTGTAGGTGCTTTTCCGCATTTCAACCTTTTNTGAAATTGTGTAAATAAGACATACTTAGTTTGAGCGAATGTCATTATAAAATTAGTTTCGCCTCCCTTACGTACAGCTAGGCTGACTGCCGTACAACGCTAAAGAGCTGTCTGCCCTAAAAGACGACTTGCTCTGCTTGGTAACTCCATTCTCATTGAAATCTCCCCAAAAGTTTCCATTTGAACCTTTCTACAGTTGCCTGTGGGTTTCAATGGAATTGCGAGGTTTCATAACCAGGCCCGTAAACAGGGGGAGCAAAGCCCCCCTAAAATTTTTTCGCCCCCTATAGAAAATGTGTTGGGCATAGTTTAATAGTATTGGACATAATTAAAAAAATTTGGGCCCCTCTCAGAAAACTCTGCGCTCCACCTGGTGTCCCAAGCTGGTTACAGGCCTGTTCATAATTGCGACGGTACCTTTTGTTTGGGGCCTTCTCGGACAATTTAAGCAAATAGCGCGATCAGGTGAGAAGACGGACTAGCGTGCAGAAATTTGCATTCAAGGTAAATAAACAGCAACTAGATGAATTTTGAAATCGCCAAGCATTTACTTCAGTATCATTCGTTTGCTTAACTGGCAAAATGCACATGAAACCTTTCGGGCAAAAAAAAACTTTTTGTGTTTCTTTGATGAGTTTAGAACAGCCATGTCCAACCCAAATGGCTTACTGAGCCAATAATTATGTTACTATCTTGACCAGGGCCGCACATTGAATGACATATTATTGAGGGCCGCACATTGCATGACTTGCTTTGATCTTAGGAAATTAATTTAGCTTAAATGAATATATTGAAAGTGTTCGAATCCTACCTGCAGTGGTAACAGATGTGATAAAATGGCACCGAGGACCACCTGCATCAAAAATGTCAAATTCAAAATTGTCAAAAACAAGGACAGGTTGTCAGCATGTAAGATACTTTTACCACAGTGAAAACCTAAACTGGGCCGCACAAAACCCTCGACTGGGCCGCGGGTTGGACATAGCTGGTTTAGAATAAAAACCTTATGCGAACGTAAACCTTAAAATTTACCACTTGGAAAACTAGGCTACTGAAAGTCTTTGAACTTTTTGTTGTTTGTGGTAGATTTTCTTGCCATTCAATTTTCCACCCAATTATTTTAATCGTGTTTCGTATTTTTTCATAAAAGCGACGAGGACCAAAAACAAATGGCATGCACGGTCATCGGCAAGAGCAACAAAAGACGATTCTTGATTTGGTGTACAGAATGACTCATCCTTTTAAATCTAGCCATCAACAGTGGCGTAACTAACGGGAAGCAGGGGTAAGAACTGCCAACCCTGACAAGCTAAATGCAACATCCGGGCCCCCAATTCGCTTATATTTCGGTATTTAGTATTCTTTGGTTTTCATTAAGTTGTTTTCTTACGTATTTCTGAGCGTTTTCCGGTGATTTCTGGTTTGAGTATACACCTCCGCATCCGGATTCACTATCACTTCTCAAGTTATTCGAAGTGCTGGGTAGTGTCCCCCTACGATGGCCAGTGGGCACCCTTCAGCTAAGTTTTCCCCTCTGGCTTAAACATCTAGTTACGCCACTGCCCAACACCATCCTACTAAAACCTCCTGCCGACGTCTATATGTTTGTGGAAGTTTTCTGAAAAATGTTTTAAACTTGAAAGATCCGTAAAATAAACATACGACCTCCTCCAGTCACGTCGGCACTTGGGCCGCGGGAGCTGGCTTCATTACCTTAGCTCGATATGCGCATAGCAATAGCNACACCACTTCGAACACAAGTTGATTCTGATNTGAATTGTGCTTGTGCGTTTCGTTTCAGACACCTGTCTCCTTCGCAGCAGGTTTCTCGAACACTTCATCTCGATCCAAATTGGGCGTCCAGACCTGAGGCAGGCGCATCACGTTGTTGTTGCATACGTTCATATTCCCCGCGCATCCGCCAACGTAGGTTCCGCCAACCACGACGGAGTTGTACTGCATTCGCTGGGTTGGAACGACTGTGCGATCACAGTCTGGACACAAAGTTAAAAATACTGGCACTAAGACCACGATCAGTATTCCAATGATTGTCACCTCGCTCTCTTTCAAACCGCTTTCTGGCGGACGAACTACAGTACAGTTTGCTTTAGATTTTGTAATCCAGTTAGTGACGTTAAGGCAAACATTCCGATGGTGTGCCGTTTGAAAAGATCTGTTCGCAGAACAGCAACTCTGAAGCATGGCAGGCCCAACTTTAAACGGTGAAGCGAAGCTGTGACCCTGGAGTTCGACTGGCGTGTCGCACGACATTGTGATGTCCCACAAGGAAAAGTATCCCTTCTCCTGCTGAACGATCACGAAATTTTCTTGTAGAACTTCTAAACAACCCGAAGGGCTTGACTTGGTGGCAGAATAAGAAAGAGTGTTGAACGCACTGAGTGAAGATACCACTTGCAGAAATTCGAACGAATCGAAGGATTTGCTGCAGGAACAATCCCAAAGGTTCTTGTCGGCCCACAGCACGCGTGTGAAGAGGCTACGCTTTTTACGTGACGGAAAGTTTTTGTCAGATTCGGAGGAATTTGCAAGCAATAATGGCGAGGTTGCGTTTTCAAGTTGATTTCGGTCGTTGCTTGAGGCTTCAGCATGCTTGACTGCATGGTACGAAAGACTCTTAGCATTGGCATGGCTTGTTTGCTCAGAGAAAGTTGAGGAGCAGCTGTAAGTTTGCTCTCTTGCTGCAGCGATCCACTGTTTTCGTGGACGCCTTAGTCGATTTCTGCGCACATCTATCACTACACTGCGTTGTCCCTTTAGTGGATTAAGGGCGTCGGGGTGTATGTCCACAAGCAAATTACTTGAAAGGTCGAGAAAAGTCAAAAAGTTCAACCCTGCCAGAGTGCGCTCGCGAACATCTTCCAGTTCGTTGCTCTTCAACGATAAAAACTCGAGGTTGGCAAGAGCAGAGAAAACGCAGCTGGGAAGAGATTGAAGGCGGTTGAAGGACAAATCTAGCTCTCGAAGTTTGCGCAGACCTGCAAGAAATCAATTTGCAGACTTTAGCAAATTCACGCTCGTATCAGTCTCGTCATTACGCAGCTTCACAGACGTTGAAATATGTGTGCTCAATGAACAAACAAGTAGAAAGATGTTCAAACATGTTCTCGTTACAAATAACTGGTTGATAAACATTTCTGGCAAAACATTTTTATTACAACTAGGCGATGCTGACAAGTAAGTTGAAAAAGTTGCGGTTTATTTGTCACTTATTAATTATGCACCAAAACAAATGTTTTCATCACGAACACTAAACTTTCCTTTTTTACCCTATTTGATGACAATCGCACTGCAAATGTCGTGCAACCATTTCACAAACACTTTACCATCTGGCTCAAGGCTCACTATCACATTGTTCTTGTGTGGAGGCACCGTGCGTTGATGACTCGTACTAGCTCAGGGTCTCCCACGCTGGGCGAGGCTGCTAACGATATGCTTGCCTAAGAATGAACCACAACCAGCACATCACGATACGCATGGATTTTCCCTGCAGATAACCAGATCGGTAGCTGCGTTGCTGTCCGTCGGAGATTGACAGTTTTGAAAACTATGTCAAGCCCCAATGAATACTTGTCTCAACTACTACAAAAGCTTGAGGTTGAGATTGTGCTCTTACAAAGAAAGGACGTGCATTCGGGGACACCCCTAATAAAACTCAATAACTGGGTTTTTATTAGGAGTATCCCCACCCAGATGCATTTGGCAGGAGAATCCTCAAAAAAGTTTTAATATCCTGTGGTTAGTAGGAAAATCCCTGGATATCCACCTAGTAGGTCCGGATACGTTTTAACTTTTAAACGGACGTTGAGACGGCTAGAAATGATTTGCCTGTAACTCACGATACCTTTCGCAGGAAATAAGATGTAAAACACTGTTTCAAGTAAGGTTCAGGTACCGCCATAGTTGCGTAAGCGTCATAATGCGGCCCTCGGGTTACTTTGTAAGTCCTTATTTGGCCCTTGGAGCATTTTGAGTTTGAGACCACTGGGCTATGATGATCCCTCGGCACTGTTGTACCAGTCAAAAGGTTTGAAAGAATTAGAAACAGAACTGTCGGATAACCTTGCAAAATTTAAAAGCTTTTTCAAATGGTTTTGTCTGACACAGAATTCCACAAAAATCACCATAACAGTCTTTCACCTCGGCAGCCACCGGGAACACCACACTGTACATCTAAAGATAAATGAAAATCTTTTCCCATAAGAGCCATACCACAAAGATCTGGGTGTTGCATTAGACCGCTGACTAACTTGAAAACAACTCTTCAGCGGCATCTCATACAAAAACTGAAATCAAGAATTGTCCTAATCCGTAAAGTTGCATCCACTAAGTGGGGTGTAAGCCAAAGAGTTTTGAAAACATCACCCCTGGCTCTTTAGTGCTCCTTTGCAGGGTACAGTTCTCTAGTATGACAGCTCCGTGCACACGGCACTCGCTACAAAGATTGATACTCAGCAGCTCCGAGCCTCCGTTAGATTTATCGCCGGCACATTAAAATCAACACCTGCACAATGGCTTCCTGCTATGAACGCTATTGCCCACCACAGCTAAAAAGGAAAGCTGCATTTCACACTATACACCAACAACTCGAATACATGGATGAAAACATATTTATCGAAAGGACCGTAGCCAACGCACTCCAAACAAAATAATTAAAGGCACGAGAACCTTTCTACAGCCATTGACAAAAAACAAATAAATATCAGCATGGCCGACAAGACACTGGAAGAACAACCCACGTACGGGGGAGAAATCGTTGACCAAACTTTACACCTTTTTGGATTTGACAAAATCAGCGACCGATACCTACTAAAGTCATAGTCATGCATTGATTCATCTTATTTTTAGTTCAGGACACTTTCTATGCTGTAGTGTGACTTTAGTTCACAGTAGCAAGTTTTTACCGAAATCAAATCCTGCCCCTTTAAACTCGCAGTACTTTTTTGCTAAAGTAATGTAGCATTCCAAATAATTCGCTTTTCGAAACATGACGAAAGTCGATGAAATTCAGCTTCCTGTGGTTGTTGTTAAGCTTACTGATTTTAGCCTTCTTAAAACCTTTCTAAATATACTATGGATGCCGCTACAGTACTGTGGTCATTATCCAAACTTTTGTGGTGATTTGGTTCAATTCATATCGTCAGCATTAGCGGATAACAAAGCAGCAGGGTTTCCAAATTGGCAAGTGATTGGTTTACAATTCGTAACGGATTCGATTATTTTCTTCGCGCCTGGACAGACATGTGTTGAGTTCGCGTTGCAACCTCAACATGAAACGTCACTTGATTCTGGAATACAACTAATTGAAGATTTCAACTACTTTAAAAGCAAGTCAAGAAAGCGACCTAAAAATTTGTCGATGGTCTCATCAAATAGCAATAACTGGGAAAAATATTGGAACACCAAAGTCATACCAAGAAATGGACTTACTTCCAAGAGAATGAAACTGGAACAATGTAATGACTAAATGCATTGAGTCTACAAGGACATTGTAAAGTGTATTTATTCAATGATTGTGTATTTATACTCCGCATATTAATTGTAAGTCACACTAAGGAAGAGAGTAAGCTAAAACATTGTAAAAGTAATTTACTGTACATTAACGTTCCATACAAATTTATGAGCAATGTTCCCGATTTAAACAGATAAAACAAAAAGCATTGCAAAACGATTTTGGACTTCGGCGAAGCGCTAAATAAGACCACTAGAATCGCCACGAAGCAGCGCGCGACGTAGTTCTTCGGAAATTCACGACGTCACGCGACGCACAAATGTCAGCCAATGAGAATTGGTGGACGCATGGAAATTTCGACAGTGACGTCATGTGGCGAAGGGCATAAAGGAAGGCATGAGTTACAGCTTCAGTCAGTTCTTCCTCGGGCCACTGCCTGAGAAGTACCAAGTCTAGCCACTGCAAGACTTTAGGCCACTGCCTAACCTTCACCTTAGCCCACTGGCTGAGAAGAAGTTTCCCACTGGAAACTTGTTTTACAGTCTACAGCTGTTCAGTTAGATTGAGACCCGTAAAATTGCTGGCAATATGGTTTACTCTCTTCCTCCATGAAAGAATTGAACTTGTATTAACCCCTGTTGTTTCGAAATATTTTCTGACATATTAAAGATTAATAGCGCAGTGCTTAACGTTATATTACTAAAACCATGAGTGAATACAAATTTTTCTAGTGTTAAAACTGAGCGTAAAGTCGAATGATAAAGGGCGGGTCTGATTTCCTTTATTGTAAATTCGGGCGCGCCTAGGACATGTTCCTGTTATAAATTAACCAGTGCTCTCGAGGAACTGTTCTAAATTGCAGGCAAACATCACTGTTACACATGTTACTGCAAACCTGATCGTATCAGTAAGGGTTAGGAATATAAGACAACTATAGACGACGACTCTGTAAGCTTTGCGCCTGTCATCTGTGTGTATGAGGACGCCTTAACCTTCACCTTGGTGGTATAGACTTAACCCCAAGTGAANTATCTTGCTAAGAACCTTTTACTGCCCAGCACGGACCTTCAAAGATAAGCGTGAATTGATTGAAAGGAAAGTGTCAGTTGCTTGAAAAGTGTATANATTCACAAGTATTGCGTAGTTTCCTTGGGCCAATTTCGTGTCAATGGGAAAACAGGAATAAACGCGGGCAGTAAACCACGCTCTCTATCGATTGTGGTTTAGCCTTAGCCTGTAGGAGTTCTTCACATGCACGCGTTCCTCTGCCGCGAAAATTTCTCAAAATGCTAAATCTTTGCAATCAGTGACATGTTATACCCGTCACGTCGTGGCACTATTCTGATATTTTAGAGAGGTTGTCCTCAGTGGCATATTGCATTAGGCCTGAAAAAAACAGACAAATTAGACGTAATTTTTCCCGGAATTGCTCGAAATGAGAACGGCCTGACACAGCTTTGATTGAAGTTGCGACACAGAGATCGATGACTGGCGCAAAGATTGTTTGGCTGTCGTGTATACGTGTGCGAGAAAGCCAGGAAAATCAATAAGTGAATTGGAAAATGTCCGAATCGCTTTGACACATTTGCCGTCAATGCCAATTACTCTGACCTTTGATGGTTTAGTAGCTTTCCAGTTTTCATTCGCCAGCTGTGGAAGCTTACACGAGTGAAAATGGAAGAGTGCACCGCACGCATGCTGCTGTGCACGGTCAAAAGTGGGCGGAGTTTCTTAGCTATACAATTACAGCAGTGCTTGCGTGGAGTGGAAACTGACATTCCCCAGCAATTTGTGCTTGATCTGTTCAGTTCAATATTTTACACTGCGACGACTAGACAAAAATTTGAAGCTGTTTGCTCGATAGCTGAACGATTGTTAGCTTGAGGGCAACACTGGTTTTGCCGAGGCCATCGCATAAAAGCTAACGTTTGAATAATTCATAGTTCAGCACATCAGCAAGACTTTCATCACAGAAAAACATAGTTTACCCAGTGCATGGTTTGCGGTTTTAAGCAATACGATTTTTGTGATTGATGCTGAAGTCAACACAGTGATGCTATTTAACAACACCTTATTTTTTTCCATTTTATAGTGATGTCAGTTGCCAACGATATTTTGCTGTTTGATAAATGTCACTGGCAAAAAGTTTATTTTACTGGTTTAAAGGATTAGTGTTGATCTCCGCCTTGAAATTANATGATTTTAATTCTNTATAACATGAACAGCGCATGTAAAATATATTCGTAAATATATAGTTGCTTTAAATTCACTTTAATCGAATGCTGACCTGTTGTTTAAACGCGCTATGCTTCATTCAGCCTACGGTTAAGGTTTAAAGCAGTGGTTCTTAACTGGGTTAAATTTGACCCTGGGGGTAAATTTCATCTTCCAAGGGGGGTAAATTTGCTGAACCGTAAACTGAAAAAAAAGTAGATTTTATAAATCATTCTAAACTGAAAGAGATTGTTGAGCACCATAGAGTGTATTGGGGGTAAATCTGGTAATCTTGTTACACAAAAGGGTAAGATATGTAAAAAAGGTTAAGAACCACTGGTTTAAACACAGAGTGAAACAACCATGTTGAATATTTCAATAAGGTTTCATTTTGCAACTTGAGAAAAATGTTCGCTTTTTTCTTATAGAAGTGCGCTGCTAGGTTTCAAGTTCATCGATCTAATTTTGTGCTTCATTTCAACAAACCTATTGTTCCAAGTTTGCTATTTTGAACTTTTTTGACACAGAAGCACATCCAACTTCATACGAACGTAAATAACTACTGGTACATGTAGATTCTCGTTGGCAACTGAATCTGGGACATTCACTCGCATTTGCTCCGCACTTAGGCATTGCAGACCATCGCGTAGACATGCAGCCACTGTATGCTTCAACTCCATTCGAGACCGCAACAGATTAAGGATCCAGGGGGACGATTGGGGCAATCGCCGCCCCTAAAACCTACGAAAGTAACTTTATTCACCATGATTTTGTACGATTCCGAAAACAGCATTCGCGATATAAGGCCATTTTGCTGTACATTGTTTTGATACAGCAGTGCTGTGAAGTATACTTCAGCTCTTTTAAAGTAGTGAATCCGTAATGAGACTTGACTACCAAATATTACAGAAATCAGCCGCCATTACCACATAATAAAAATTTTATTTTACCACCCCAAGCGTTACCTCCGTTTTTGGCCACCAAGTACTTATTTGAAATTTCCAACATCAATTCCACAAATGCGTGTAACATTTACCTCCAGTGGTTAATTCCGCATGAGCTGGTTTCAAAAAACCAGTCGGTCGCTTGCTTTCTACTTGAGTTAGTCATGAGCGCCGATAAAGCTAGTGGTACACATAATTACATCTCTAAAAAAGGTGTTTTGTGCTATGAGAGTAAGAGCGACCAAAAAGACCGTGGTTGGTCACTTAGCAATTTTCTACTTATAAAGCAAAGGTATTCGGCTGCTGCCATTGTTTCAGAAAAGCCCTTAGTTTTTTGGTGGCCACGGGCTGAGAATCAAATTTTAAAGAAAAACGGGATTAGGAGGGAGGGTTTGCGTTTCACTCTGTTGGGAAAAGTTAGTGTGGTCACCCTTTCTCAAGTCTTTTTCAATGTTTACTGTATACACGAAAGAAGGAAGTGACGGCATGCATGCATAACCCCCTAAAGGGGCAGAAACGACAAAAAATCATTAACATAAACTCAAAACTAAAATACGAGTTGAAGTAACATTGTTCCTGGCATGTGAAATTCTTTATTTGACGAATATTTGCGCTAGCTCTGAAAAGCTCTTGTGTTTTTTTGCGTTTACTGTTATGCACTGGCTTTAGACTCAGTGCCATGAGAAACAGACAGCAACCATCAAGATTTACAGCCAAAGCCTACATTCAAAAGTTTAACGGTTATTTTTAGTGTTCATGGGCGCAATATTGTTGTAAAATGTAGGGGGGCAGCTTGGTGTGAAACCAATATATTCATCGGGTCGATGCAGACGTGACGTTTTATATATACAGATTCCCAATCTTATTTGTAGAGGTGTTTTGAGATCAACACTAATCACGCTTTGCTTTATCCTTGCAGATGATTTACGTATTAATATACTTAAATTTGTTGCTGGGCATGGTGCTGTAGTTCAGCCTGCTTCCATTAATATCGTATTTGGATACAAACAAGCACAGCAGTATAGTAGAATACATCAATTGGATTATATCAGAGCTGTCAGTTGGAGTGCACAAAATACTGAATCGCGTTGGTCGCACGTGCACTCTTACACTAGAACACTTCAACTTTCATGCATTTCATATGAAGTGTGGGTTACAGTGCGATTTGATGTCTTGTTCAAGTCGCTTAACGTTACACAGACGACAAGTATTTTTCTTGCACATTTCCGTTTTTTGAAAAAGCTCCAAATCTTTTTAATGCTACTGGGAATCATGCATGCAGCCTCACCCCTACCAAAATTTCCATTGATATCCTCTTACCAGCAGCAAAAACATTTGGCCTAAAATTAGCGTAGCCTACTTCACAAAAAGATTTCAATCTATATTTACTATTGGTGGGTGGAGGATGCATCCTTTCAATCTCCCGTTGTTGGCCCCTGCCTACATACCCACACAGATTTGTAAAAGACCCTCATTTTGAAGCCTCAACCCGGTAGCAGCCCGAAATCACAAGCCTGAAGACTGCTCGAGTCCGACATTTATTTTTGAAGCCCGATTTAGTCCCGAAAATCAAATTTACCGAGGGAGTTAAGATATGCGCAACAGTGGAGTAACAAAAACGTTGTGTTCGGGTATAGCTGCAGGTACATGGTTTATCACACCCAAAATAACAACCATCTTGACCAAAACATTTGCACAATCTGGCACAAACGTAGGATGTTAGTAAACGATAATGCTGCGGAATATAATGTTTCTCAAGAAAAAAAAGAAACTATCACGAAACTATCCACGATGGCCCTATAAGCATGGCAAACCGGCTTGTAGGCTTCTTAAAACAAGCCAAGAATCGCAATAGTGAGTGATCTCTTTGACGCTAAGCCATCGCGTGCTAATTTCCTCACCGCTGTCGGATTCTCAAAAAGAGTGTGAGACTAATCCGAGCAGAGAAGAAAATAACGCAGCTGTGTTTGCAAACAGAATTATCTGAAAAAAATCACAATCACTTCACTCACAGAAGTTACCGCGGTGAGCACAACAAATCTACGTCACGAAAGAAAAAATCGTTACCGGTACTCCGAATTCTATAAAAACGTTTTGTATGCAAGCCCGAAATCAGCCCGAAATATTTTGACAAACTCAAGCCCGAGCCCGGCCCGATAATCCCGGCCTGACTTCCAATTCTGCACCATGTCAAAAGTTTCATTCTAAGAGTCCTACTGTACTTGCATAACGACACGAAAATATATTTGAGATTAAATCAAAGTGCACAACGGTGAATTGGCAAAAAAGTACCAAGTTTCACCTTTAACAAGAAAAGAATGTCCAACAAAACTAGGTGTGATGTAGGTTACTTGTAAAGCAAATGTTTCGCACTTGGATGAAAACAATGCTGCATTGTGGGTTTCGTTAAACTCAAGTAAATGAGATGACTTACGAACCAATGCATTCAGCACAAGCACAAAGTGTAAGAGTCATGGAAAAAACATCTCTTTTATTTGTTGGTTACCATTGTCGCGACATTACATGAAGTGAGGATAAATCTATATTTTATCCTTTTTGCCAAGTCAAGTCCCTACGTTTTGAGCTATAGGTCAATATACAGCTAGGTTAATACTGTAGGCTACTTCTCCAACGTTTTGATTGAAATCCTGTTCACTAGTAGTTAAAGACAGTCTTTTGCAAAACTGCCCATCCCAAAACTAAGTCTCCACAATAGTGCTGCTTTTTTTCTTCGGCAAAAGTTTCGCAGAGATTTTCCTGAAAATCTAACATTCTAACATTATATACACTTTTAAATTATACGATGTCTGTTTCTGAATACGTGACAACCAACGTTAAAGCAAAGCCGGTTAAATTTCTGCACGCAAAAAATAATGGCTGTACTGTGGTCTTTCACATGTGCAGCTGTAATACTCTTACTGATACAAGGAAAGATGTGTAACACACGAAACTAGTTTCCTTACGCAATAAATTGCGATCGATTCGCTTGGTGTGGGTCACTGCTGTGGCTTTACAAACATTGCTGTTA
>JGI24159J19872_10000740_pt1 | contig 31994 bp, 20 predicted proteins | sample Ectturendosymbi4_FD_19872 | JGI IMG/M metagenome (IMG submission 19872) | reverse complement strand
ACGGAAACCGTAGCTGGCAGGAATACTGCGATATCTTTACAGATGCTGTCAATTAACGTTAGGCTTTAAGGTAGCATCAAGTAAATCAAACCCCTTTTGAATCTAGAGAGCTGCACACATTAGAAAACTAGTAACAGCATGAACACAGCTTGAAGCCATTAAACACGGATGGGACATAAGTCGCTGCGCGCCGTTACACCCCCCCATAATTGCGAGACGCAGGAGTGCAATTTTTACCAGTAAAGCGAGCAGCCACATGCACATACAACATTGAACAGTTCGATATATTCTCGGCGAGTCGTTCGCCGCCGAGACAGAGCCAAGCTGATTCGCCTGGCGTTTGTTCGAAGAGAGTCCAAGCGCCACCTGCAAAGAATGTCAGTCCATAGTTCGCGGCAACAGGCGCCTTGCCGTTGCCTCTGCACGAAAAAACAGTCCATAGGTGCGACAACAGTGGCTGTCTCTGTAAAAAATGAACAGTTCATTTTACAGCCAAGCCGCGCACTGAAGGGGCCGCTCGCGTCAATTGTCCGAAGCTGCGGTCACGAGGCACAGCTTTGCAATCGGTCGTTTGACGACACCGTTCTTGGTGCCGGCGGAAACGGTACGCACGCAGCCCTTCTCATCATGAAATGTTTGTAGAATGCGGTCGACCAACCACAGGCCTCTGGGAGCAGTCTTGTCGACCAACAGAACCACGTCGCCTGCTCGTCACAACGTTTTCCGCATATTTGTTGCAGTAACGACAGGCCGCCATTTGAAGCACAGTAAAAATGCATGAAAAATAAGTATGTTAAGACCAAAGCAAAGTAGAAAATAAAGTGGTCCAATAAATCTATTCAGATTTTAAACTGCAAAAACTGGACAGAGCCAGTTTACAAATATGTGTTAGACACATTTACGCCAAGCTGACAGCGGAGGCCAAATGGAAGGATTGTAGCGTACCGGACCTACAACTTTGTCCCGTTACAGAGGTTAAGTTTATATTGTTCATGGAATACTATCGTTTTTATTTGTCACGTTAATGATATCGTCGGNTCTGCCAGACCCAGTTTTCAAAAATAAAAAAATACCTTTTCCTTCAACTGCAGTTTATCACAAAAACTACACTGAATATATGTCTCACTGAGCAATTTAAGCACTAACAAAGTTACTTTACTCTAATATCATATGATTCTTGATGAAAAGTAAGTACGGTGTCGAAGGTGTCATATATGCTTGTTTTAGCGAAGGTTTCATGTAGTCCTGAACTGAATTGCTCATAAAAAAAAACTACGGGCGTGAAGAACTTCTCCTTCTGTATACTGCTAGCAAGACCGTAGAAGCATGCACTGAGTGACTTTCAGCTTTTTACAAGCAAAACTTCCTCTAACCATAACGTCGGGTCAGCGTGACCCGTCACCTCACACTAATACTATCGTCGGGTCTGCCAGACACGAATTCGCTCCACTGTGCAAATACTAGAAGAGTGTAGATGACCGCAACCGCACCTATTACTAGTCACATAACAATATGAAGCTACTGAAGAGTTCAAAGCGCCCCGACTTCCGCAGTTTAACGTGAATGACCTCATTTGACCCGGGTCTGGCAGACCCGCGACAGTATTCCAAGGTTAATGCGACGCCTATCCCCTAAACCAGCAATCAAAGTACGCAGAACAGTCACGGTTCAAACAAACTTTTTATGAATACGTAAGACCAAAATTAGACGAAAACACAAATAATAAAACGGTCCTGCATTTTTCAGCAAATTACCTACCATAAAAAATATACAATATAATGAAGAAAATGTTCCTGCAGCGACACATCTACTGCTCTACCAGAGGCTTCAAGACAAGATGGTAGAGAAAGGCGACGTACGACGCTGGTCATTACAAGTGAGATTTACCGTGTTTTCAGAAAAAGCAGGCCGTCTTTTAGAATGGCCGTAGTCATTTCGCAATTTAAGTTCATTTTAAAGATCTTATATTTCTGCGACAGAAATAAAAAACGGAATCTTCCAGTTCCAAATGCAACATATATTCCACCACTATGCTGGTCAAGGGCTGCGGCCACGAGGTTGAATGACAAAAGTCGTGGTCACTTTTGTTGGTCACTTGTCACGTGGGAAGCGCGAGACGGAAGTAAGCAAACTCACAAACGACAGGCTAACAAGAAGGGAGAAATTCTCCAAACCAGGGTTCCCACATATTTTTAAAAATCATTTTCCATACTTTTTCAATACTAAATTAGAAAAGTTCAATACCACTACTTCTCTTCATTTTTTGGAATTCTTAATCATGAAACTCAATTTTACACATTGCTCATCACTGCATAATCAATTAATTGCTTTGCCTAAAGTAAAATTCTGCTCAGATACTTCCGATTTCTTTCCTATTTAGAATTTCAATACTTTTTCAATGCCTAATGTACATTTTAACCAAATTCAATACTTTTTAAGGTCTTGAAAACCAATTTTGAAATTCAGTACTTTCAATACTGCGTGGAAACCCGGCCAAACATTATTTGAAAAAAGTTTTTCACAGTCACAATACATACGTGTCAAAGCGAATCACACATAGAATACGTTTAGCTGCATCTTGGTCAATCAAACCGCGAGTAAAAAGACGGCGAGGACAAAGCCAAAAGATTAAGGGCATTGGTAAATCCATATCAGTCTTTTTGGGGCCCAGTGGGAGAAGAGAGTGCAGTAATACTGTACAAGGAAAAGAACGAGAAAAACAAAGTAAGACGTTTTTAAAAGTTTTTCAAAGGCAACATTTTCGAAAAAGTATGCCTCTACCGGGGAGACGCCATGTTCACTTTGGGGTAACCGCTTGAACCGAATTGCTCTCACTGGACCGGCCATTGTTTCTGAGAGAATTAATAAAGCTTCATGACATTTGTTTGTCTTCACGATTGTTTGTTAAACGTGTAAATGTCCTTCTATCGCAGTCTTTGGGTGAAAACTACTGACTTAAAATAGCGTTTTTTACAAAATTGCAACATCATCAAAGAGTTGCTCAAAATTTTCCAACCTAGTGTTGATTTTTCATGGCCCATTCAGCCTCTGTTTTTTCAAGTCCACAGAGAAGGTGAATGCTGGAAACTTTTACTGTATCCGAAAAAAATTTTTCACATTTCACCTGCACTTTTGTTTGAACATCATTTTGGAATACAATCGTGTTTGTTTCAGAATGAAATTCCTAATCAAGCGCAGAAAGGGAGTAGATCGGTTTGAGGAATTGAATGGTTTTGATGTATTGTTGATTTTTAACAATTAATGGAACTTTCCAGCATTTGTATGCTCGCATGACAGTTTCATGACATGCGACGCTGTAGCACATATCACCACAGGTGTGTTCAATAAGAAAATTAATTTTGACTCCGGATGCCATTAAATCCGCGCTCCACATATGAGACCTTAGCGACTGAAACGGTAACTGTCAGCATATTGGTTGTAAATTCTTTTCAAAGTAGGATCATGCTACAGGGGCTGATATTACTTGAGCGTAAGTGCAATGAAAAGCAAGAAATGAATCAGTGTCATTTTCCAACTTTCCAGGTTTGTCATCGAAAGCACTCAAACGTGACACAGTATATCATTAGCTCCATCATGCTGTACACTGCGGACTTCAAGTCGGCCAGAGTCAGACACAATAAAACAGGAACCACAGTCTCGACCACAGCGCCGAAGGCGAATAGGGGGACCTTGAAACCATCACTGATTTTGAAAAGAAAATCGCGATTGGACGAAATGCTTATGAGCCCAATCAAAGCAGCGTTACCGGACCCAACGATATATATTACCGAAATAATCCCTAAAATTCTTAGATTTTTCTTCAAGTGGATTAGCAGCAGACTGGTGGTAGTTTTTTCACCGAAAAAGATGCGCTTGATGGTGGCACCCGGTGAATTGACAGATCTGGGAGTGTTGGGACTACTGGGGGACACGCTTGGGTTGAAGAGAGCTTGGTCGTCTTGAAAAGCAGTTGTTTCTTCACCGCCTGCTTTGATTTCTTCTTCCAGCGGGGAGGTTGTTGTGATTTCGTGACTCACTCTTCGGAAATCCTTGGTTGCCCGTACGAAGAGAGCGATTGTGGCAAAAACGTAAGACACCCACAGACATGCTCCTATGATGATGCCAATCTCTGAGAGTGGCGGCCACACGTACGAACAACCTGAGGACAAATGATCACTGTTTTTTCGTCGTTTGTTCAAAATAAGAAAGATCTCTTGCGCTGCCTACGAAGAGGGAATAAACATACGTTTTCTTCCATAAAACGTATTGTCTTCCAAAGCGGTATTCGTTTAAAAAGTGCTTGCTTCCAAAAACGATTCATGACTGAAAAAGGGATGGCTTAGAATCACGTTGCAATCACGTGTTCGAAATCAAATGAATAAGTATATTTTTGTTTTATACGTAAATGAGGTAGACCAAGATTTTAGATATTCCTGGCTTCACAAACATGATAGCGAATCAAGAAAAATCAAATGCGAGTAGTGCATCAAACCAATTTGGATAAAGCAAGCGCTGTTTCCTTTAAATTGCAAATATTTGACGCCATCTGATTTGCACGGCGGGTTCAGCCTATCCGCAGTCGAAACGAAAAAATGAACTCACCTGAATCGTAATCGCACACAGGCGACTGAAATCCCTCGGGAACGTAGTTAAAATAACAGTGACACACTTGCAGACATCTAGCATTGTCGACACATACAAGCAGAGAGCAGAGTAGAGGTAAAATCCAACTGGACGCAACCCATAGAATAGCTTTAGATCTCCTGTGTTGATGGCACCAAAGCCGTAATCTGTACAAAGAAAACAACAAATATTTCCAGTTTGATAAAAAAAAAAGGAAGCGTGTAGCATGTCACCAATTCAAAGAAATGACAAGAACGCGACATTATTAGTATCTCCAGTAACCGGCTTGGTGGGAGCAATAAATTGTTCACGTGATGTTCATTACTATTTTCTTCGTAAAAATGTGATGCTGTCCAAATGCTTTAAAGATGCGTATATCATAATATGTCATTATCAAAAGTTGTACTGCAAAAGAAAACGAAAACAAAATCTGGTACCTTACATTCAGATCTAACATAAATTCTTTAGTTATTAATTTTTGCTCATAGCAATAAAGCAACCTTGTCGGTTCCATCCTCTTTGTACCTCAGTATAAATAATTTTAAATTGATTTTGTTACGTTTCAAAAGACCGATTTTCAAACATACGCCAAATAAAAAAACTTCATCTAACCAACAGTATTCATTAATGCGTTTTCATGCCTTTTTAGACTGGGAAGGTCGCGAGAGGCAGGAGACCTAGGAGTACTCGATATACCTCACGGTCAACAGAAATGTCAGGTAGTTCTGCTGGATCCACATCAATACGGGATTAAACAAGGTCGGGGATACAGTCACTCCACCTGGTCTTTAGACAACCTCTGGGCATGTTTCCCGTGGGTGTAGCCAACAGACCTTGCCTCGACAACTTTCGTGGGACATTCTGGACACATGGCAGAACCAAAGTAGCTTGGATCTATCGATTCTGAGATGTGTTTCGACATTCAGGGATTTACGAATGTCACAGTAGTGCATATTGTCCGGACGTGTCACACAGTGAAAACGTACAGGTTTACGGTGTTTGAAAGATCCCGTTTGGTGATGCACAAAGCGATAAAGCTCACACAGAACTGCTCTACAGTACTTTACCAATCTGTGTATCAATCTCCTTCTTCCGTCTTCCGTCACTAGTAAATACACCACAAGGCACTTGAACGTCTCGATCGGCTGCAGTTAGAAAGACATCGGTTGTAGCGATGACATTTTCTCCTTCAAATGTACCTCGCGTGAGTCAGATGGTGCACGAGTTACTTGGTTTAAAAGGTACTTGAAATAATCTCTGCATCTGCCAATGATCTCCTCGTTATTTACGAAGACACCGTTATGATATTTGATGGATCTAGTAGTATTAGATCTTTTTCCGCGGAGACACCGGATGGTTTACCAAATTACTTCGTTGTCTTGCCAGTGATTTGCATAAGATTTATATCCGCAATTATGCCAACATTGCATTTTGGATTTTTCCCTTTGATGGCTGAGGACGTTCTCACCACAAGGTATCGAGAATGGAAAGAAGATGCAGATTTGTTCTTAAGCAATGCCTTGTGGGCTACTTTCCTTGCTTGAATAGTATCTTTCCATTTTTTACCTCTTGGTTCCACCCACGGCCGTGAATCCGCAGCACAAGGAATAAGGAATTCTGGATGGTTGGATCCGGAACCAAAAACTTTTAGATGATGGAGCCGGAGCCTGCAATTTGCGTTCCGGTTCCACAGAAAGAGTGTGTGGGCAAGCGAATTGTAGAAATAATACAATGGTTTTTAGTGTTCAGTGGATCAAATCGTTCTGTAACCGAGCCAAAAACTTCTAGATGTTGGATCCGGAGCCGGAGCCAAAAAATATAAATGCCTGGAGCTGGAGTCAGAGCCCGAAATTTGAGTTGCGGCTCCACAACCCTGGTTCCACCACAGGGTTGCATATTTCACATTATTCGGCGCACTGAAGCGTTTCAGTACGCATACCCGAGCGGCAGATGAAGCTTGAACAGCTGCCATTCCACCTCCTCGTTCTCTGTGCATTCTGGGGCTCTCGTAGCAATTGCGATACGCTGTCTGCAAAGATTTTTTGGTATCCTTGCCTTCCACGTGATCCGGTAGGATCGCCTGGTCCTGCACAGTTGGGTAGCCTTGTTGTGCAGTACCCCTTTCGACACTACCGTAAAACACTGATCGAAACAAGTCAGCTGAAACTATGCAGAAATCCATAAGTGACCATTGAGCCAAACAATCTCCGCACCAGATGTACTTACGAACACATCTACGTGTTGGAAGACCATTGTCCAGCTTTACAGTGGTAGACCAGAGAACCACAACGCTTATTCGAAGAGATGCCAACAGTATCCATGGACTACTGTTTGGCTTCCTTCCTCAGTTCGTGCTTTTTTCCTATGAGGTGGGTGACGTGACAGTTTTCAATTACTAGCTTATGGCAAAATTATCGTTTACGCGTCTTTTTCAAGTATACGAGAGAAGTGCTGTATGTGCTGTTCCCATGAGTCTCCCCAGACGCCAAGCAATGCTGGGCTTTCAGTTGTGCACAGCCTTGTGGGGGAAAATAACAATGGAGCTATCATTCTATCATGGCCTGAAAGGAAGGCACGTTTTGATACTAACAGATATCTACCTATTTTTTGGAAAACGCGTTAATACAGACGTAACTAAGGTGATGGAGAAAAGAGGGCTTAAAGAGAAATGAATGCAAACAATGGCACTTATATTACAACAAATAACAAAATTCCAACGTTACTCAAGTCGCAACAATGCCGAAACGCATTTCGAGAGTAATTGTGCAAGAAGAAGCTCTAATCACCACGCTGTGTAGTTTTTGATCACAATCCGCACAATGAGTAGTAGCCACTCTAAATAACGCTACAATTACCATGCGCCATTGTCTACATTAAGTAAAACCTGGGAAGAGCTAAATCAGGACATTTTGTTTTTTAGTATCTATCCTTGGGTAACATTTGTTTTTCATGGAAAAGGATGACATTTTCTACAAACCGAGGTGGCGTGGTAGCTAACTAATAACAAATAATTTTGTTTTGCCAAACAACAACGCAAACAATTGGCTTTAATGAAATATGTGGTTGATCGTATATGCGAAGAACAGCATGTTTTATATTTTAAGTAACGTCGCACTCTTTTGTCCACCAAGGAACAGACGGTTCTCGCCATGGTTTTGCTTTTGGAATCGAGTGAGAGGCGGCGCCATGAGTATCTGTGTCGAAACGTTGATATGAATACTGTAAAGTGGCCGACAAAGCTGTTAAAGTAGAGTCACAAATTTCGCTGAAAAGTAGCTGATTCGCTTTTGAGAAATTCCAGTTTAGATAAGTAAACTTCTACTCGTGATAACGACCTCTGGCATTGGTAAAAATTACCGACTGATCGCTGCCGATGAGATTGTTGGTAATCGGGCTAGAATAGCGAGAAGCAAACAAATTTTCAAAAATTGTTAAATCGATGATGTTCCACATGCTATGCCCAACCAGACAAAAGTGCGTTGATGGTACAGAATATTTAAAGCAACGTAGTCATTCTTTCCCATAATTATAACTAGGCTTCGGGCATCACTGTTTGAGAGACGACCTCCCCACATGCCATCATGAGAATTAAAAACACCACATAGCACAGCGTTTTTGAAAACAGAAAGAAAATCACAAGCTTCCCTGTTAAAACCCTGGAAAACTATCTTTGTTTATTTGTTACGTTAATACTATCGCCGGGTCTGAGAGACCCAGTTATCAAAAATAAAAAAATACCTTTTTCTTCAACTGCAGTTAATCACAAAGCAACACTGAAAATATAAGTATCACTGAGCAGTTTGAGCACTAAGAGTTACTTTGTACTGTATATCATACGATTTCTGGTGAAAAGTAAGTAGGGTGTCGAAGGTGTCATATACGCCTGATATAGCGAAGGTGTCATACATGCCTGAACTGAATTACTCATAAAAAAAATTACGGGCGTGAAGAACTTCTCCTTCTGTATACTGCTAACAAGACCGTGGAAGCATGCAATGAGTGAGTTTCAGCTTTTTACAGGCAAAACTTCCTCTAACCATAACGTCGGGTTAGTGTGACCCGTCACTTCACATTAATACTATCGTCGGGTCTGCCAGACACGAACTCACTTCCCTTTGCAAAATTTAAAAGAGCGTGGATGACCGCAAGCGCACCTATTTACAAGTCACACGAAGACATGAAGCTACTGAAGAGTTGAAAACGCGCCGACTTCCGCTTCCGTAGTTTCACGTGAATGACCTCACTTTACCCGGGTCTGACAGACCCGCGATAGTATTCCAGGGAGTAGTTACTGGTTGCGTTATAGACATTAAATATGGAGATTCCACGAATTTTATTCCTGAAATATCCATGTTAATTTGTCCAATGGAAATGGCGATCTCTGAGAAAACGATGGAAGTCTTTACGTTTAGTGGTATATTCCCCACCTTCACCACGATATGGAGAATGATACTTTCTGATGATGATATGCTTGAGAAGGACAGACTGATATTTAGTACAAATATGAGTTTACTGGAGACAAATAACATCTGGAAGAGAACTTATATCTGATAAGTATTTTTCAGCTCTGACAACTTATAAATCTGACATTCCATTGCTGTTGAACCCGTTATTTGAAAAAGTTTTAGTAGTCCAGAACCCCGTGCGAGACCAATCTTGTCATCAGCCACTTTTATGATAATCTGAAAGTTCTTTCGGAAGGAAATTTACTGTATTGAAGAAAGTACGTGTGAAATTGTTGGGACTTTTCGGCACCTCCAGCAGACATTTGGCGCCCCTCGCAGCGATCTGGCGCCCGGGGAATTGTGCCCCCCTTGCCACCCCGTCGTTACGCTCCTGGTGTAGACGTTAAACAAATAAACAAGTAATTAAGCTTTTTATAAAGAGGCGGCAAGGTAAAGGTTTGCATTTTTGTGAAGGTGAAAGTGATCTGTTTTGTATTTTTGTAACAAGTTGAAAAGAAAAGCAAAGACGTTACAAACTTTGGTTTTCTGTTGAGTTTTCCCAATTTAATGAAGCACACAGCAAAACAAAAGTATTGATTGCATGGTAATAATTTAAAAAAGCAGAACCTTTATGATTTTGCCATTGGGCACACAGAGTTAAAGAAAAAACAGTGTTTCTTTACACGTCAGCTGATGCCTTAAAAGGTTTATGCCTTCTATTTTTACGACACTTGAGCGAGCACAGCCTCTTCTCTAAATGTCATGAAAGGCTACTTAATCTGTTTGACATTTGCTCATAAACCATTGACATATCTTAGCTAATGTCGTTTAATTAAACAATTTTATTAATGATAGATTATGAAGTTTGCCACGAATGATCAAACCTGCCGGGATTATCTCCTTTTTGCTGTTGCTTTGATATGAAGCTGACTCCAGCCACGGTTCGGTTGATTCGAAAAATGTTGTCACGGAGAGCATTCACTACCAATCCAAGTCCGCCCGCTGTGACTGCAAATGTACAACGTCAGTGACACGCGTAATGTGTAAAAAAGCTGTTTTGACCCATTTGTGGACGAAGAAGTCTGACGCTCTTTTGTATGAAGGAAGACGTCTACTGCAAAGCCATCTTAAAGTAAAAACGTTGATTAACGGCATTTGAAAAAGCCTAAGGTAGTCTGCTCGTCACCAAGGTTCAATAATTTAGCAGCATGTTAGGCAAGAAGCAGCATATTCACAAAATTATCTGCAGCAACACGTAAATAAATATGCATAACTGTAAAAGCACTCTTTCAACATCTAACGTGCACTTCTAAAAGCTATTGTTTTTGTTTTTTGATAGGCCAATGTAAGATATAGCGAGTGAAAGCGTAAAGTAGTACAAAAAATAGGTTGCAGAAACACATGAAAATACTCCATTGTTTCTTGCGTTTGTCAGGAATTGCCTGATTCCACCACATTGCAACACGACAATAAATGTAACACTGACAATCCGTGCCTTAATTCAATTAAAACTCACTGACGAACATGGCCAACATTAATGATTTGAAGACCATCCACGCATGCATTTGCACAGTGCTTGCATCGTATGCCGCTTTTACGTATCGCTTGTTTTCAACACCGAAATAGGACAGAAAAGCATCGACAAACCGCAAGCCGCACGAAAGGGCACAGGCGGCGATGACGCTTGCTGCGTAAATGTTGACAACCCTTGACCGTAGTTTCTTCCTGCAGAAGATATGTCATGCTAGTGTTTAGAATTGGCCTAGACCATCTACGTATAGGTGAAGATGTTGAGCTTGGATAGAAACACGCAAGAGTGGATTTTCTGCGCTGTACATGCCAGAATTGAAAACACTTGTAAATGTTCTTTTGTCAGGGTGGAAAAGCCGGTCTGCATCTGGCTTTCTTTAAAAATAATTTTTAGGCATTAATCGCATTCTGTTCACCGTTGTTATTGCTCAAACAAAAGGGAAAAAACGCTGGCATATTACACAAGGTTTGAAAGTAGTTCCCATAGAGCAAAATGACTGCTTGTTGCATTAAAATTTATGTGTGCAACAATTCCACGTCTGACTTTGATGCTACTTGAAATAGTTGACCAGTGGCACATACAACCATACTTCTGTGGACAAAAGAACAAAACTTTTCTTATAGAATGATATAAGCGCAGATCAATAACGAATGATGTTATAGCAAATCAAAATCAATCTAAATTGTCACGAAATCCGGCTCATCGAATCCGAAACAAAAACTAAATATTTTCAAAACGTTTTCCTCTTTCTGTCTCCAACCGTTCATTGCAGATCTGCGCTTTGTTCCAAAACTAAGTTAGACCAAAGCATTTTTTCTTACCTGAAGACTATGATCGCCAACAAGATAAAAAGCAAAATGATAACACCGGTAAGGGAAACTATGAACTGCCCTAGCATGTACGATGTTGACAGAGGGACGCACGTTACATTGGATGTATACTTGGGAGACTTCGTGAGGCTTTTTGATGAGTTATTGTTGAAGCTGAAACTGGTCTGCGACATTCTGAAATGTTTAAATATGTTAGAAAAAATACACATAAATTTTAGCGGAAACTTAAAAATAAAAAAGCTACAAAAAAGAAAAGACTAAAATAAGAGTTTTAAATTTGTTAATCCATTTTGGTTTATTCAACAAACAGGTATCAAATTTCAAAGTGCGTGCGATGCCATCTCATTTGAAACTTTGCAATAAACCTGGCAGATCCGCAGTTTGAAGGTGGGATAGGAAAGACATGATACCTTGTGCAGCAAAAATTGTGAAAAAATCGTGGAAAAATGAATAATATCAGGCAAGACGGCAAAATCGGATAAGTGTTTGTGCAAATCAGACGCATAGTGAAAATGTAGGAAAAATATGTAGCAAAAACCATTGTGAGATTGTAAAACATACCGAAAATGTTTTTAAGGCAATTGTGATAATAACCTTTAATTATATTGTAGTCGTCCGGAGAATTCATCCGAAAAACGAAAGATTGTAAATTCTTGGAAAGTCTCCTAGCAAATAATTTTCTCCCATAATGCGCTATTGTAAAAACGTCCATGCAAGACGTTACCAACATTTATAGATGATTTTATTTGTAATTGATTTTGTTGTAGAAATATGCCTTCCATCATTTCTTGTTTGCTTCTTTCTAATACAATTTTGCCTCTCGTATTTTCATAGCGGAAAATCTCATCTCATGTTATAATGCTACAGCATTTTCTATGTGCCCTTATACGTCTAACTATAATGCATACCAAGCACTGCAGTAAACATATGTTGAACCAATGCCATTGTAAAGTCAAAGCCTGAAAGAAAGGGAATTCAATGTGGGCATTCTGAAACCACGTTTACATCTGCACAACATGTTAGCGGATTTAGTTTATCAATTTCTTGAAAGGCTTCGCAGCGAGCAAGGCCTCGATTGTCGTCCGACGCAAAACGAACACAAGTGGATAAAACAATGCAAGTTATTTGCAAACTCTTGTTATGGAGTATGCGTGACTGGGGGATTTGCTTTTACTACAAGAAGGACAACCTCATGAAAGTAATGCAAAACTAACACTTCCTTTCAGCACAGAAAATTCCAAATATTTGATTTCAGCAGCTAAAGCAATTCAAATAACATATTTTTAAATTGATGTAAAAGAGAAGCAATGCAAAAAGTCGTGGAGAAGGCTAACATTTTTCAAAAGGAAAACATTGCTTCTGTGATTGTATCAGTTGTAATATAAATTAATGAAAACCGTACTTTTGATCAAACCTTAAACTCTTGCCTAAAAGTAACTGGATAAAAAGTGTTTTGCCCACCAAGCCAATGCGTTGTGTTGACCACTGATTGAACTAACAGAGTTTTCCGTTAACGAGAACCTAACAACATTCATCAAAAGTATTCGTGATTTCCTTTCACCCAAAAGGGTTTTTTACAAAGTTATGATTGATTCTCATGTGTCACCTGCCACAAGAGAAGAATGAACACCTCCACACGTTGGCTTAGAAAGCAAAAGAGCTGTGGTTTTTACAAATCTGAATTAAATCATTAGTAGCAAACCCATCACTGAAAAGTATCTTTAAATCAAGCATGGGTGACTTTTCCTGCACCACGCGAGGTTGCTTCATAAAGGTGATACTTTGACTGAACAATGCACGCGGCAACAAACTGTTTTAAGTAATTTGCTGGCACGGGAACATTTTGAAGTATCCCTACCAAGCAGTGATTCTCAAACTTTTTCAGTTTGCGGCGCACTGAGAGAATAAAAAAATTCGCGGCACACTTACTACAAAACAAAGTTGCTTTAAAAAAATTAATGCGAAGGGTGTGCCTACTTTGGGGAACAAATGTGATTGAAACGAGGTTCCGTCGTTACGAAGCGCATCCGCACTTTGTCGTCAATTCCAAGAATTCTCTAGTTTTTTGCTTTTAATTTCTGTCAGAGCAGAAAATCCATGTTTACAGAGCCATGAAGATGCTAATGGCAAGACTATTTTGTTGGCTTTGACACCGATCATTGAATAGGATTTGCAAGTAGATCGCCAAAACTCCAAGCTGTTTTGGGGAACAGTGGTTGAAACAACGGGTCGTTTCGTACATCAGTGAGCTGCATGGGCGTCCGCAGAAATTTTTCCAGTAGGGGGCAATATCGACATTTTGCTTTTCGTTTTCAGGTTGCTGACAAACAGACGTTCATAAAAAGTTTTACCCTTTCTATACCGCAAAAAAATTCCCCGTGAAATGACGCACTCCATTCGCATCCTTTTTAAAATCGCATTCAGATAGAAGTGTATACGAGATTACCAAAAGGGTGTTCTTTCTGCCATCCTTTACTGAATTGACGTATAATCCAATATCGTCATTACTGCGAACTGCAGACAAGTGAGTCTGAATTGACTTGAAATATCCACAACTACGTTTGTGGTGCTGTCATTAGCAGGGATGCCGGAACAGCGATGGGGCTGAGGATGCAGTAGTAAAGGAGTTGAGCGCAATGGAAACTTATAAAAAGCAAAAAAATCGTTCCAACAATGTAGACATAAAAAATAATGACAAAAATTATAGAAAACCATTCTGAATCTTCTGGGTGTGCAAATAACTGCAATAAATTTGTTTCAAGTCGATCTTTGTAAACAATAAAACGACCTATGATACTGTTGTGAAAAGGCACCGATGCTCCGTTATATTCCGCCGCACTCCGGTGTCTCTGGTCATTAGTCTATGCTGGTTGAACCCCACTTCTCAATGCTTAGTCTGGCATGTCTTCTATACTTCGGCTATCAGAAATGCTTTTTCTGTTCATAAACAGCCTAAATTCATTTTTGAACACTTTCTACAAGCACGTCACAATTTAAGAATAATCAACGGCCAGAACAACATTAGCGGTGGACAAACAAGAAAGTAAAACGCCCTCCCAAAACGTTCAAGCAAGGAGAACTAAACATGTCCGATGGGCCTATATTGACACAACTTTCGCACAACTTACTAAAGTTAGAACACCACACAGGATTTTAAAAAATGAGCAGATAAATTACAAAAAGTCGCCACAGCAAATACAGCTTTGCACTTATTCAGACGTCAGAAATAAATCTTAATTATGACGTATCCCACAAGGCTGCATAGTTAACAAGCCACGATGTAGTTTTATACTGTGCGAAAAGAAGCCTGAATAAGCGTTTATTTTGAATAAGCCATTCACTCAGGCACAGGGCCGCAACCAGCTGATATTTTCGTGGGGCAAAATGATCGTAACACGTTGTTGTACTATTTTCGGTGGGGAAATGATGATTACTTGTTGTTGCACCTAACATCTTAAAACGCTTTTCTAAATTTAGGGGGGTTGCAATTGCCCTGTTGTCTTGTAGAGTGTGAGTGTCACAGCGGCAAATAAAGTGTCATTGCAAGAAATAAATCAGTCAACCGGAATTGAGCTGCTGACATCAGGTTTTCTGGAAAATTTTGGTTCTCAGCCCCAATTTCCAGGGGGGGGGGCAATGCCAGTCCCCCTGCGGACATCCCATGATAAGGTGCTCTTCCTCTTCTGTAGAAAGATTGCTTGATTCATTGATTTCCAATGGATTCAACTACCCAACTAAACATTTCTAAAAAGCTTCTCATTGTATCATTCTACTAAGACGAAATACAATTGCTTTCCTGTTAGCCCAGTTCAGCGTTGAAGTCAACATGGTGAAAGGCGGGACGTCTTGTTTCAAAATACATTACTACATAGCAATTACAACGTGAATATATTCCGGTTGTCAAACCCTAGATATTTGGAGGAACTTGCAACACCGTCCGTAGAAAGTTTTTTTTGCTGTTGCTATACCTCCGAGGTGTGCTCTTTATAATCTGAATGATGCCACTCTGTCATCCTTGGGCAATCCCCTAACATGCAAATTAAGGCCGCCATTACGGAAAATCCTGCTTTTGTCAATATCTCAGTGACTATCCATGATATCAAAATAATTTTCGTGTCGATCCCCATGTTTTGAGGGGTAAAAAATAAGATTAAGCCGTTTGAGAAAAGATTCCACATTTATTTTTTGCTGAATACGCATATGAGACCGTCAATGCAAAAAATCTCGTTTTCGTCCATATACTCAGCAACCGTATGTATTCGGTTTTTGGCCACCCTTGGTTATAAGCCGCATGAAATGGTGTTAAACAATTAATGTAAGCCGCGCTTGAACATGCGGTAGATTACCTAAGCCTCTAAGATACTTTCGTGTACCAGCGCGTTTCGCGTTTAATTGGCAACCCTGGTAATGATGCTTACACACCACTACAACTGCCTTCTGTTAAACATAATTCCTTCTGTGACGGATGTGCACGTGATGCTGAAGAGAACGGAATGCGAAAAAACAGTTGGTCGAATAAACGCACCCAAGAAAAGATGAGCGTCATCTGTACCTTTCGATATAATCAAGAAATAAAAAATGTAAGCCGCCCTTCATTGTAAGCCACCCTCGATTGTAAGCCGCACGAAATGATTAAAAAAATAACTTTATAAGCTGCGGCGTACAATCGAATAAATACGGTGACAAATTGTATCATAAATCATAATACTCTTGGCATCTATGCATATTTTAAGAGTAAAGAATCAGATTAAACCATTTCAGCAAACATCAATTAAAGTGTATGTTCCATTCACAGAGCATCCCTTGTTATGCTGATGCATGTGACATCACTGATTTGACCCTCCTCATAATCCCGCCGAAGCTCAAAGTTCCTGCCTACAGCGATCCGGTGAAGCGTTGAAACTTTCGCAAGGATGACTGGAAGCGTTTTTGCTTTCTTACAAGAAAGCCCGTTGAGAGATTGTCACCTCCGGCCACAACAAATATCGAGAAGACATACCAGGAACTATGTGAGGGCCTGTTATTTGCTGCTGAACAGTGTACCCCCCTTAGCCGTCGCAAGAATTATGTGCCATGCTGGGACAAAGAGCGCGAGACCCTTTATCGCTCCTTCCTCCGAGCCCCAGTGGGGACTGGCTCTGACAGAGCCGCCTCGTCCCTACTTTCACGGCTCGACGATAAGAAGCAGGAGCGATGGGAAGAAGCTGTCAATTCCATCGGCTTCTCGCACTCCAGCCGCAAGGCGTGGAGCACCGTCAACAAATTTTTAAAAACGACCTCTACCCGCATTGTAATATTCAAATGAGGCGCAATCGCCTGACGAGTTTCCTGGCTTACCATCCTTTTCATAACATTCCTCCTGAACCCGTTGACGAAATCTTCTTCAGTTCTTTGATTCAGACAAAGGATAACACAGCCATCCAGTATTTACAGTATACCTCTGATTTTTTAACCAAACGCTGGGACATAGTCACCTGCAGCTCCGTCTTCAACTTGGATTTCGTAGTTGCGATTCTCATTTTCCCTTCATTGTCAAACATGGAGGTGGGCACAGGTGAACGTTCAAAATTAAGAACAGTTTTCATAAAAATGTCTCTGGATTGATGCAACCCTAGCACCCGCGAGTATATGAGATACGTGTCATGCACATTATTTTTCCAAAACTTTGCTATATTTCTATTCACTGCCATGGTCATTACCAACTTGGATAAAAGAGTAAATCCGTCAGGTCAGCTCTTTTCAAACGACACAAGTTGCCCATTCCCAATATCCACCGCTTCATGTGCGTTCACCATTTCAGATGAAATCAGACCAGTAACAACAAGGACGAAAGCAGCGAGATGACTATATGGATCCAGGGGAGCGATGCAACTCAGATGTTTATCTCGTATTTTGTCCCTATTCTTAGCGTTCGAAGTGATGCGTGATGGCTTCTCTTTTATATGACTCGTCATCTCCCTTTCTCCACTGTGATCGAACATGTTCGCGACACCTTGAACGATCCTGCTGCCGGTGTCCGCACTGTATGCCCATTGTTTCATGGTTCCTGGCTTCAGGGTTATGTTCATGACTTTGTTTGGGCCAATTCCGTAACGCATGAAGTTGTTTCTACCCGGATGTTAGACTCCAAGAAAAAACAAGCAATGAACATGACAACCGAGATCCACCACCGCCAACCTTTCAGCTGTTATACACTTGAGGACGGGATTTTTTCAATGTATTTTTATATTACTGTGTATAGCAGGCCTATAAATTTTTCTCTGCTGACAATTTTTTTGCAGTGGTATAAATGTCTTACTAGCCTACAAGCTATCATAGGAGGTGGATCGGACTTAAATTGATACCTTCTCTGATAAAGTTTATTATGATCTGAAAGTGAGAATTACCTCCATTTTCGGCTAAAAGTCTATTCAATCAAGCTTATCTGCATGCAGAAACTTCTGCGTCTTGCTAACAATTACTTCTAAATCACATTCGATCAACTCATTCTCACTTTTAATGATAAGAATGCTCTTATTTGCTGAGAAAAGGTTTATTGCATTAGCATATTTCTCAAAACTTCAGCTACGACTTTCGGGATTCTCCTTTGCGAAGTCATTTGAAGAGTCGTTTTTGCAAGGCCGCCGTTGCTGATCGTATGAAAAACGGCGGCCTTTACTTCGATATTTTTGCAGACAATATTGCTGTTATCAATACTTCAATAATTTAATCTGATTATTTACTCATTAAACACGCATGGACGCAACGATTATTATGATACAATGCACAGTACTGTAATTGAGAAAAGGACGAAAACGTGATTTTCAGTAATGACTGTTTCAATACGCGTATTCAGCAAAAAATAAAGGTGGAATCTTTACTGAAATGGCTTAATCTTATTCTTTACCCCTCAAAACATGGGGATAGACACCAAAATTATTTTGATATCATGCATAGTGACTAAGATATTAACGAAAGAAGGATTTTCCGTAATGGCGGCCTTAATTTGCATATTGGGGGATTGCCCAAGGATGATAGAGTGGCATCATTCAGATTCTTAAAGAGCACACCTCGGAGGTATAGAAACAGCAGAAAAATTTTGTATGGAGGGTATTGCACGCTTACCGGTCCCTGCCACCGGACTAATAGGAAAATACCGTATAATTAACAGTTATTTAATGCAGGGGTCCGCAAATAGTGGGTCGCTCCCCAAATTTGGGTCGCGAGACCTTCCACACTGGGTCGCGAAAAAATTCAAATTTACATTTTAAATTTGCCACTCCCAGTTAGACAGAATAAATGCAATCATTTACTCCTTTATGTCCTAAGTTTCATACACTTTTGTGCAAGAAAATTGCTACTGTCAGTGGTAGTCTTATAATTGATAATTAGTTATGAAGTATTTTCTACAAAATCATATGCTCACAATATATTTGGGTCGAGAGAATTTAGAACTATTTTTAGGGCGCGCCAAAATATAATTACGGACCCTCGATCTAATGGATAGTGTGCATTCAAGTCTCGCATGCTTACCTGTATGCCTAATTGTAATGCGAAGTGATTATTTTCAAAAATTCCAGAAAGTTCTGCGGCACACCTGAGAATCTCTCGAGGCAAACTAGTGTGCCGCGGCACACAGTTTGAGAACCACTGCTCCGTGGTCATGACTGAACTGAAATACGACAATTTGATTTTTGATGAAGCTTTGTGATAACGTCGAATTCACTGGCTTCTACCTCCCCGCGACTAGATGTTTGCCGGACGTTTCTTTAGAAATGGTACACTGTGTGCATCAGGCACAAGTTCCGTAAGAAGCGCAATTTATCTTTGTTTTTCCCGGTCATGTAATTTGAAATGGCAAATAGTCCACTGAATACGCATAGAACAATTCGCAAGCGAAGACATTTATCCGAATCTAACAAAGATATTCAGCATAGTTTGATAGTCTGGATCATTCTGTCAACTAGAAAAGTTGGATGAAAGCGCTATAGCAAAGACATGAGTAAATAAGAGTAATCAGCATGGATGTCAAAACGACTTTAAATTTCCAAAACTTGGCTTGTGATCACGATCTTTATCAAAACTATTATTAGTCACCACGAAATCGATAATTGAAAGATACTACAACTATTGCAGATGAACCACGACGTCCTTACCTGAAAAGCTTGCAAGCATTGAATTTTCAGGCGTTAAAGCCGCACAAGCTGTAGAAATGCAGATGTTGCCAAATCAATAGAAAAAATTGCTTAGAACACGTCACACCTGCAAAGCACGTCACACCTGGCTTAACTAAAATATCACCGCTCTACAAGTCCTGACAAGACATCAATCAAATGAAGATTTCTACCAAATAGGTAAATATCTCCCGTTCCTTTTAAAAAATAAGTTCATTTTGTTTTTTTATACATTTAGTAACTCTGAAAGATGGCTTGTTTTCGAGACACCGGCACCGAATAAACTGGTGTGCACGGCTGTTCGTGCAGGAATGAAGCCGCAACTTACAAAGCTGGTTACTATTTCTGCCGAATCTTCGTACGAGACTTCACAAAGCAGACATTTGAATGGATAACAGACACCTTGGTCTGAGGAATGACGGTTCAATAAGCAGCCTACTGTAAAAAAAGAACATAGTGAAGAACGTTTTTTTTCTGATCTTTTTTTTTCTAGAGATGAGTAATACGTTCTGATCAGCTGCAGCAAATAAAGTCAACGTTGTCGAAGATAGAAGCAGTTTTCAAAACGTAATTTTGTAGCTAGCGGTTTCTAGCTGCCGAAGAAATAACTAAATCTGTTCGACGTTTGCAGCCGCCTGACAAAGCTCAATTTTCTTTGCATTTTGAACCAGTTGTTAATATTTTGTGTTATATGGAGAGGTCATGATCGTAACTTTACAAAATTCTGTTCATACAATCAATATCTCGTGCGTTGTGTCAACTTTGATCAATCGGTTCCTCTGGCATTCACCAAAGCAGTGGCGGGCAAATATCTCAGAGAGGGGGCCGCATCATTAAGCCGTGGAGTGTGAAACTGTCTTACTATTTAAAATGGGGCAGCGCGTTTTAAGATAATGCATAAATTAGACAGCATAGTAAATACAAACAAATAAGTTCATAATCCAGCACAAGCAATTTAATGTGGAAAATGTTTCTGATCACAATTTTGCCTTACAATTCTTTGCAAGTGTGGCACAAGATTGCAAGTAGAAAGTCTTATTACTGCATTTAAAGTTTGTGTTTGACACTATGGTAGACGCACAGAAACCTTCAGGTGCAACGGTTTACCCATTACTGCCATATGGGATGACCGAAAGTTCCGTTTCGATTGGCACAGCGCAGGATTTCCGGTCCGTTTGTTTTTCCGAAAAATCAAAGCTGTTGCAGGTATAGGTTTACTGGAGTGCACATTTTTGGGGATGCAAAACATTTTTGCCCAAATTTGATCATGCTTTTCCCAAACAACGTATAAACAGCAAGTCTTAATGTAAAGACTAAAACGTACCATTGTAAACAAATCAAGGTGTCCGCATGCCCAAATACCAATCGTCAAATATCAGTAAAAAATCAATGTATGTGTGAGTCGCGCTCCTGCAATTCTCATGTACAAATTAAATTCAAAGCGGCAAATGTAGTACCACGCGAGTTCGTTGATGAGGGTATCTCCATCTCGTTGATGAATTGCAAACTGACGGAGTTCTCAGACCTGAGTTCGAAGTTACTGTTCTTTGCACACCTTGTCATCACCAAATGATATAAATAACGAGGTAAAAAACGCAATCCTGAAACGCGTGTGTCACTATGGAGATCAACGCCTTATGCCATTAACTAGCAATCAATATTCTGCATAGCCATATGTGAACAATGATAACATTTGTTGTGTTGAAAAATATTAGCTAATTACAATAGCCCTCCCAAAAAATTGTTGTTCATGCCACCTCGTGTAGAAAGATGGTTGAACGTCTTCATTTTCAATGATTCATATATGAAACTTATTTGTCCAACACAATCACGCTAATAGCTAAGATCTGTTCTTATCTCGTATCTATGGGTGTGTAGTCAGAATCGCAATTGATCTGGAAAGGATTAAAATATCAGGTTACGATCCAAGGCAGGGGTTCCCAACCTTTCTCTTAACATGTACCCCTGCAGCATTTCACCAGATAAGCATGTACCACTTCAGAATTTAGACAGATGAACATGTACCCCTAAAATTGCTTATGATAAAATAATTTATTATGATTATTCATAGATATACTTAACAATAAGTATATAATTATTTTGATAATAATATAACTAATATATGTATAAATATTTGGAAATAAACAATATGTAAATATATTTCTATCTTCTATTGCTAACTTTAATGTACCCCTTCGGATAGGCAAATGTACCCCTGGGGGTACATGTACCCCAGGTGGGGGACTCCTCATCTAAGGTATTACATTGTAGCAAATAGGTCAAATCTCCAGCAATGAGAGGGAAAGAGGCAATTCAACAAATAGCATATAGCTTAACCTTCCACATTAAGCAATTTTCACTACAACGTGTTGTACAATGCCGCAACTTACTCAAACATTTACAGCTTCCAAAGCAGTGGTTCCCAAAATTTGGGTCGCGACCCAAACAAGGGTCGCGAAAGGTCAAAAAATAGGTCTCGCCGAGGCGATGCAAAACTGAATTGTTTATTTTCCACGTCGCTTCCTTGCCAGTGCCACTCTGCAGCTTATAGGTACTTGAGAAAAGAGAATATTTCTGACTTTGAAATCGAACTTAGCAGCTTACTGCCAATAGTCACCCATACAATCAGTATTTTTTTAAATACGGTGTTTGCGTCTGGGGTCACGGAGTGTCCACCAAACTCAGATCTGTGTCGCCCTAGAAAAAGTTTAAGAACCACTGTTCTAAAGTCACATTATGAAAACCAAAAAAACTTTCAGTTAGACCAATGGTTCTCAACCATTTTACACCAGCGGACCGGTAAAAAGCGCAAATTTTTTTTGCTGACCGGCAACATACAATCGCAATGAGTACAACAGATCACCATAAGCATTTTGTTAACCAAAGCTGTTGTATACTTAACGCAGCGCATTACTTTGGTAAACATGCAAAAATCAAAATAATTCATTAAATTTAGCGTAAACATTTCTGCGGCATCACTGATAGTGTGCGAAATTATTATGGCTGCAATGAAATTTCAGAAAAATGAAGTTCTGTGTTGGCATCCAAACGATTTTTGTGTCTGCTGTTGAGCTAATGCTGACAGAGTTTTCTCGCATAAGTTCTTGAAAATATCACTAACATTCTGATTGCATTGTGACTGAGAGACGGATATTCTTTTTCAAGATATATCCAGAATTTAGACAGTGATTCATTTTTATGTCTGAGCAGCAAAGCAGTATCACAGCACATTTCGAGCAGGCTTTCATTTTAACAGAGATGAACTTTTCATTTATTTACATCTTCAATGAAAATATTGTTCATCCAAAGGATTCCAGTTCGAGGATCTTTACTGTTCAGGAAAAAATAATCAAAATTTTTAGCTAACTCATTCAAATGCTGACTTAGGATGTCTAATAACTCTTTAGCCTTTAACATCAGAACTTGTCAACAATTGTTTAACGTCGAAAACACCTCTGTATATCCCTTCTGTGCACAGCTATCTTAAAGAGCCAGCTTCTTTCTGAAAACGTCTGTTCTGTTTCTCAGTGCAAAGATATTTGTGCAAAACCGCTGCAGAGATCCATTAAGCATGTTCAAATAGCACAATACATTCTCCAGGTTCCAATTACGCAAGCGTACTATCCACATTTCATTCACACGAAATTCTGCTATAATGGAGAGTTATTTTTCCTCAAAAACTGTTTTGTTTCACACTTGACCTCAACAAGACGCGGAAGAACTCGTCCTCTTGAAAGACATCTTACTTCCGTATGGAGATGTTCAAACTACGAGACCATACTTTCACACAGTGTTTTGAATAGTCTGGAGTTTAAGACTCGACTTCAACTTCATCAGCAGTTTTCACCACGTTATCTAGCACGTTTTTCAAATCAGCAGGCGGTTTCATTGCAGCTAAATGCTCCCGATAGATTATGCAAAATATTTTGTGCTTTTTTCTCGGGATCTGTCCTCCTGTGTCTGTCAAAGATGGAAAATAGCTTTCTGTTCGTCAACTCTCTTTCACTATCAACTAGTAAGCAACATTTCTTTGGGCGCTACTTTTTTATTTTTGGAACTGCACCATGGCGATAGGCAGTCATGCTGGCAGCTCCATCTATGCACAATCTGACACAGTTTCCCCAGTCTATATCTTTTTCACTAAAGTATTCATTACGAAATCTAAATATCCGGTGGCACGGTGTCGTAAGTTAATGCAACATAGAAATTCTTCCTTGGAATTTTCTTTTCCCATATAACGCACGAAACAGGGAAAAATGGCACAATTACTCACATCAGTTGACTCGTCGAGTTGAATTGCAAAATACCTCGACTTCTTTTACTCTTAAACCTGTTCCTTGACGTCTAACACATCTTCAATACTTCGTTGAACTGTGTCGTTAGAAAGTGGTATACGCTCAAGTTTTTGAGCTGCTTGAGGCCTCAAAGCTTCTTTAGCTATGAAATAGGATGCACGGTTTTATTAACATTTCCTCAAGGGTGAATGTTTTTTTGTTTTAGATATTGCAACAGAGCATGGATCCGATGCATTAAGAAAAGACTTTTCAGCAGTTTTCATCGTTTTATTTGCGTTTTTCGACTATTCATCTCTCTGAATAATCTTTGAAAATAATCCAGTGGCTTGCCTGGAGGATTGCTGTGCTTCGAATGAATGTGACGCTTGACGCGCATGTTACGAAGGTTTCATTACGTTGTTTGATAAATTTGGGACCATACAAAATATGAGTCGCGGCATCTGTGTACGACACGGAGCAACAGTAAAGCCAAGTTGCAAGCGTTTTTATCATACTGACTGTCAAATTCTCACCTTCATTTTTTACTCCCTCCTGCTTCTTTCATCATACCTGCACATACTCTTTTTACAGTTTGTTGTAAACTTGAAGTACTGGCACTTGCTTCATGTCCACCTTGAGGGTTGTCCCTTTCGGAAAAATGACATCTGTCCTTGTTAAAAAAATGCAAAATTCTGTTGCTTTGTTGACTGCTATTTCAATGTTCCGCAATATATATAATTCAGCTGCCGCGAGTGCCTTACCATAAAGTTTATGGAAAAATTTCAGATAATCGTCTCTGAAAATTTCTTAGCGGTCACCTAAGCTATACCTTGAAAAACTGCTTACTACCAATAACTGCCATTGTACTTACGTACGTAGAAAATAGTTATGAAATTGCACAAGAGTTTTGTTTCATGTGGGAATATCCACTCTATTCAATCACAAATGACATGTCGTTGTCCACGATTTTACCGAATTCAGCATAAACGCTAAACATTTTCAGTTATTTGAAGGTAAGTAAAAAAAAACTTAGATTGTTTTGCGGACCGGCAAAAAATCTTCGCGGACCGGCGGTTGAGAACCACTGGTTTAGACAGTTAAATGTGCACTGAACACAGCATGCAAAGAAAAAATAGCAATATGGAACTGATTCTGACATTAATACTGCAGCCTATATGATCAACTACCAAGAAATGTGCAGAAATGCAAATTTCCAATGACAAATGATGTATGACTTCAACAAGAATACTTTATAAAAATAGCAGTGCTTCACTGAACTGCATTAGTATCAGTGAATTATGCAGGGCAATAGACAGACCAGTTGCTACTGAAGAAGCGGCTTGCCTGCGCACTTACGCACTAGGCTAAAGGAAGCTCCCAGTAGCTTTCCTGCTACTAGGGATGTTATGCTTAGCGCGTCGCATGTAGCAGCCACCGCGCTGCTACACTACTGTTCATGAAAACGTCACTTTAACAGCATCAACTTTAAACACGAAAATTTAGAAGGATGCAGCATGTGAACTTCATTGCGTGAAACAAATGGAAAATAAGAAACCTAAACATAATTAAATCACAGCTAAACTACTGTCACACAACATATTGCAGCAGTTACTTATTTCATTCTGTTCATGAATACTTCACAGGAACAGTTTCACACTTGTAAATCTTCCAACATCAAGCAAGTTTGAAAAACAAAAACTTTACAGTATCATATCACAGCCACACCGCAATATTACTACAAAAAATTGCAATTGCACAAGTACTACTTCCAGTGACAACTTCACAGTATTGAATTAAAGCTACATTATTATAAAAAAGCAATTCACAGCTGCTTTTACTAGCCACTGCTGCCTATGAAGGCATAACAGACTGTTAACAGTAACAAACGGACTCTTGAAAACTTCATAGCATGAAACAAACGCGAAACATGAAAACACAGTATCAACTCCCATCACCTAAGGCCAACCTACACTGAGGAGTTGCCATGAGTAGCCGCGCACGATTCTTTGTTTGTTTTGTTCCGTCGGGAAATTCTACGCTCGTGCACGGCTCGGCGCGGAAACTCCTGGGCGCAATAAAACAAACAAGGAATCGTGCGCGGCTACTCCTGGCAACTCCTCAGTGTAGATCGGCTTTTAGAGCTACATTTTAGTTGTTTCAGCTAAAAAACACTTCACAGTATCAACAATTTGATGTGTACAAAAATTAAGGTTAGTTGGAATGCTGGGTTACCACTACATGTTCCTAATTTTTAAATGTTAACCCTACCCAAATTTCAATGAAGCTGTTTCAACTACCACAATTTGATTGAGGCTTTTGGAATTTACCCAAATGTTTCTAATGAATTTAAATTTCTCTGAAGCACTTGCATATTACTCGAATTCGAATGAAGCTGTTTAACGTTGCCCAAAATTGAATAAAGTTGTTTGAAGTTACCCAAAATTGAATGAATCTGTTCCGTTTGGCCCAAATTTCAATGGAGTGATTGCCATTTGCCCAAAGTGGATTTAGTCTGTTGGAATTCACCCAAACTTTTCCAATTCATCGAAATAACTCTAATTTCACCCAAATTTGAATGAAGTTGTTCTAATTTGCTCAAATTTGATTGATGTTGTCAAAAGTTACCCAAATGATTCTGACTTTATTCAATTTCTAGTAAAATTTTGGTAAAGAACCTCAAACGTTTTGACTTTTATTATTTTTGTGTCCTGAACAAACCACCATGTCGACAACAAATATCGTTTCAAAACCAGTGTTTCGCGATGGAAAAACGCTTAAATACCTCACGGGTCAATCGAACCGTAAGTTAAGAATGTTGAGCTATCCTATTGCATTTCGAAACAACTTTTGCACACAGGACCAAAACACATTCCACACACAAATCTTTTTTTTTTGACTGGCAAATTCGGAATGTGTTTCTTTTGTGGTGACATGTTCTCGACAGCTCCATCGTGAATGCGTTTCAGATGCAATACGTGGGGACTCTACGTGCCTTTGAGTTTCTCTCTGCTCAGCACAGCTTTTCTGCCAGTTTTGTAATAAAATCCCTTTTTTAGCTGTTACTTGCAAATATTTGCAAATGGTGTATGCATCCGATGTCACAATGTCCAACTGGCTCAACAATACAGCAAGTGGCCCACCCCGGGATGCTGCCTAAATAGAGCATGAATGGAACATGTCATCAGCTATATCCATGATTCCACACCCCCTTACTAGCGTTGAAGACCAGTCGTGTCTGGAACGACAGGTCGTCTTCGCTATATGTCTCCCACAAATTTGTTGGAAGTTCATCCCTTACTTTTAAAACTCCACAATGAAAGCACAGGCCAAAGAACGCTTTGAACTCTTCTTTTCTGAGAGCTATCCCCATGTCGACGAGCGTCAGTGATCGTCAATTCCAAAATATGGTTATCGTTGTGCAGGAATGAGTTGTATTGTACTCGGCTTTGTACTGATTATATTTCTATTACTTGCACGTCCTTTTTGTAGACAAAAATAATGTGACCAAATGGCACCATCGCTACTGATTAGGTGACCTCTGGCTGCCAAAGTATGTAAGTTCCCAAATTTCGGAAATATTCCTGCACAGTATATTGATTTCTATCAAGCTCTTCATCAACCTCACACATTCTTGGCTTGAGCTCATCAAATTCATTTTAATCGGAGTCTTTGTAAACTTGAAGAGCTGTGAGCACTTCTTCTGCATTGAACCTTTCATTCTTACAAGCCTAGTGTTGCGATCGGAAAAGCCCGAGCGGCATGTGCGCAAAGCTTCGCACTTTGCCAGCAAGCAACAATAGAGTTCATGCACCGTAATCACTATATTATTGTTTGTTCGCGCCAAGTATATATATTGTTGTTCTTCGCGCACATCCTGTTCGTGGTGAATCACACATTCAACGCAACGCCACCGCTGAGGTTGCAAAACTCGATATAGCAGATAACTGCCCGTCAAAAACTAAAGACCTTTGGCCAAACAATATCACAAAAAAACGCAAAACTGCATTTACTGTAGATAAACAGCTACAGGATGCCTGCGAAAAGCAGCTACAAGGCTACCATTGAGCGCTCAACTATTGGAGATTCCAGATACTTCTATACCACGTCTTCTGGAAAATTGCTGGAAGTCGTCAGAAAGCTTTTTGAACAAAGTGATCAGAATCCTGAATTCTTGCTTCACGTATTTGATGATAAATTCTTTGTCTTCACGTACTTTTTGGTGTTCACTCGCTAAATAACGGTAAGTACTCCGCAATACAGGGACCGAGTTTTAAGGGGGCGGGTGGACATGTCCTCCCCAACTTTTGAACATGGAGCCGAAGGGACACAATAAATTTGTCCCCAATTTTTTTTGATATTAATATAGTTGTATAAATTTCACTGGCAAGATTCTGCCAAGGAACGTGTGAGGTCCATTGATGCAACGTGCCAAATGTTTGCCAAAATTTAAATACTACGCCGATGTACATGACAAACAACGGCATGATTTAAACGTACTTTTGGGTCATTGTGCCAGTCAATGGAATCTCAGAGATACATGTTTATTAATTGGAATTGCATTATGTTGCTGCCATTTATTTGAGTCTCAGAGATACATGTTCATAAATTCTACTTTCAATGTATTGTTTGTTTTTTGAAGAATGATTGAAGTGTTGTGTTTGTTTTATCTACTTTTTCAAGAACTCTTCAAGTGTTAATACTAAATTTTGTGTACCAAGCAAAGACGCAAAAACCTAGTAATAATTGTTAAGTACTAGCAAAGTACACTATCCAACTTCCGTAACACCATGGGCGTACCCAATGGGGCAGTTGGGTCATGCTCCCCAAAATATACCATTTCCACAACTTGCCAATTTACAAAAAAGGTCGCACTCCGGTTGAATGAACATGGAAACGTAACCAATAATATATATGTGCAATTTTTTTAAAGTTTTTTTAGGGACCCGATTCGGGTCCCTAGAATTGAAAACCGGATCCCTAGAATCAGCGAAAATCATCATCGGGTTCCTAGAATCAGAGAAATGAGGTCCCTGCAGGTCCATACCGGGTACCTAATATTTTCCTTGAAAAGACTGTATATGTGTGATATGCATAACAACGCTCATATCACACAAAGTTTGTTCCCCCAAAGTTTTCTAGCAAACTCGGTCCCTGCCACAATACAACGCTTGAGCAGTTTGCATCCACAATTCCACAAGGTGGTGAAATCAAACAAGAGCCTTGCCACTGCGCATGCGCAAAACATAGCAGTGAACGCACTGTGACGTCACCACAGACAAAGGTCACACTGTCAAAATTAATTTATACGAAAGAAATGAGTTAACTTGTGTGCTATGTCCGAAAAACCCACTCATGTTCAACGCAAGGGTCAATTGACCCATTGGTAATTCTTGAAGAAAAAACCTCGATAGTCCTAGGGTTAAATGTGAATGTGGCTGTGTAATTTCGGCAAGTGTTGAAAATTTTTGCCCGAATAATGGCCAATTTTACAGCGTTGGGGATGCGACCGCATCCCCCACATCCCATGCCATACACCAGTGGTGCTCAAACCGTGGCCCGCAAGGCCCTCTGGAGTGGCCCGCGAAGCAATTATCATTGGAAAGAAAACTTAACACTTTAATCATTTAAGAGAATTTTTTAGAGAATTTTTATTGATATTATTAATTATTGTGGCCCGCGAAGGGTTTCTGAAAGACAAATGTGGCCCACGAGCCAAAACGTTTGAGCAAACTGCCATACGACAATGATTGCAGGCAACAGGATTAAATGACTGTTGAAGTTTGAGGCGTATTGTTGATTGCCAGTGAGCTGACATCCCAAAGCATATAAAACAAAAACTACTTCCGTTGATTGTACGAGTTTCCACCCCTTTCCAAGCTGCCATGAGAAAACTGAAGTTGAAGTCTTTTGAGGTCTTGGACAGAATCAATTTGATAAATCGTTAAATCACACGTTATATTTACCAAAACTTGTTTTTTCAGGTGTGTATTTTGTTGCTTTCTTTAACGATTCACAGCAGTAACTAGGCGAAACGTTTTTAAAAACAACCAAAAAACTTTCATTCTCTTCCAAGTTCAAACGCCGTGGTTTGTGCATTCTGCAAGACGATACTCGCCACTGTTCATGCGCTTTTGGGCCAAAAGGATCCTAAAAAATTTGCAATCAACCTGGTCCCGACAACATCAGATAAGCTTTGATGGCGGCTGGTTTGCTCAAACATCTTTCAGCAGCATAGCTAACATAAAAACTCTGTATCCGACTCGCCACTTGCACGCACTTTCGTAAGCAATGTCACAAATCTGCTGTCATTAAACCTACCCGTTTACCTGACTCCTTGTATTGCGTACAGTACAATAAGAAAGCTTACTGATGGAGCGTCGAAGGGAAATTAGATCAGAAAACGATTACCGCCACAACGGATATGACGCAAAGAACGAGCTTAAGCTTCAGCAGATTTTGTTTCCCTATGTAGACAACTTCAAACTAAAGGCGGCTCCACACAGAATCCGGCTACGGCTTACGCTCCGGCTTATGGCCAACGGCAGTCTTCACACAACCTCCGTTGGCCGTATCCGGGTGAATTTTCTCGGTTTCGACCGGATGCCGGCTTACTTAAAATTGTTTTAAGTAAGCCGGATTGCCGGTGTTATCCGTGATGTTGTTCTTGCTGCATGTGGGAAGACATAGCCGGATCGTAAGCCGTAACCGGATTCTGTGTGTAGCCGCCTTAAGTCCTATACCCAGAGTCACACCTGATTGCAACGCACCATTCATACACATTTGTTATGACCTGGTAGTAATGTTTTTAATTGAACGAATGGTAGAATTGAAAGATGGTGGTGGTAGAGTGGGAAGAATTACAGTACATAGGCCAACTGTAATAAAGTATGTCTTGGCCGAGTATACCAGCTCGGTGCCATTTTGCTGGAAAATTTGGATCTTGGTTGTATTNTTGAAACTATATCGAATTAATTGTTAAATCGTCGATTTTCTTCAGTGCATTTTGTCAACAAAAAGCAAACAAAAATTTTCAGCCACATNTTTCAACTGCTCACATAGACAGTCGTGCCACAAGACAATCCTTGCATTCTTTCCCACTTTCCTTGAAAATCAGTTGTTCGCTGCATATTTAGCACAGATTTTTGTGTTTTTGTAGTGAATGGTTATTCAATCAACTAAATTCAGTGACCGATTAAATAACCCAAGTTACCGAGTAGTTATTCTTAAAAGTGTATCTTAAGCACGGCTAAAACAAAATATATATTAATGGCGAACAAAAACTTCAACGACTGAAATTTTAGAAACAATGTTTGCTGTAACCCGTAAACAAAATTAAATGTTTGCAATCTAAGTTTGACTTCCTATTATTCTTTCGGCAGTGTTTTCAAACAACGGCCCACCGATGGTAGACGATTGCAGTTCTGCACCCATTTATGATATCATTGAGCATGTGCTTTTACCCATTTTTTAGAACGAGCCACACTATGGACTTTAGTTATTTGCACTGCTTATCACATCACGCGCGAAAAATTATGAAATGTTACCGACCGAAGGTAGCGTGATACATGCCACTGCAAAATATATGCGTTTGGTAAACCACAAAGAAATATTTCAATCAATTTCTCAATAATTTTTGACGTTACTGCACTTCCCGTGAAATCAACAATAATCTGCTCACACTAAACACTAGAACATGATCATTTGGAATTTGAGGGTGGTCTGACTGCTATCTTAATCGGCTTCTTGTTTTCTTGCCCTTGATTTCATAATTTATTCGAAATTGTCTGCCTAAATTCGACAACTGGAACGAATAAGAGCATAAAACTGACGTTTGACTTCCATTGAACGTAATCCCTAATCTGCCAACGTTGTCATATGTCTTACTTGAAAAGGAATTTGTTCGTTTTGCAGAGTGCACGTTTCCATGCGATCAATCACAGTACAGTAGCTATAGTCCACGATATGACACGATAAGAAAGTTAGGGTGACCCAAAAAGATGCGTACCCATATTTTGTTCGATAAAAAAAACATTTTTGAACGAATGTCTTTTCTGTTGCAGGACGTGATAGGTGAATCTATGGATGATCGTTTGCAGCTATAGTTGCCCCAAAAATGTCTTGGACAAATCAGCAGAAGA
>JGI24159J19872_10000739_pt1 | contig 32004 bp, 18 predicted proteins | sample Ectturendosymbi4_FD_19872 | JGI IMG/M metagenome (IMG submission 19872) | reverse complement strand
AGATCCTCGTCTACTTCTTCTAAAGCTACTATTCCGATTTCTTCTTTTCGAATCATCTCCCACAGTGTTTGTTGCCGATGCAGACCGTCTCGAACGTCGTTTGCCTCCGCGCCCTCGTCGTCGAACAGGGACAAAAGTTGAACCATCTTCTCTTCCCTCCACTCTGACTGCGGTGTCATATCTATTGCGCAGTCGCCACCGAACAGTGTTGAACAAGGGAAGCTTTGACCAACATGTTCTCAGCGTGCAAGTCCCCGAAATACCGTGGCACCGGCATCTGCTTCCCATGTGATTCATGACAGCCTGAAAAAGCCAAATTGTAATGTTTTTGACAAGAGCCCGAAAATGCAGGAATCACAATATGCAGTACCATGCAATAAGCAAATAAATCGAATCGCAAATCTTTAACCTGATTTACGACAAAGTCGCAAATCGATGCGCCGTAGCTAACAGAAGGTGTGTATTAGGAATTCAACGATGCATCTATCATTTAAAACTTGTACATGACAATCAAATCGCATGAAACACCGCTGTGGAATCTTCTTTTACGGCAAAAAAAGGGAAGCGCAAGGTTCTGGCTTATAGTAAAACCGCGGTACTTCAATTAAGTTTTAGGTGTGGCGTTACATCAGTAAACGTATATTGCAGATAAATCATGTCGCACTGCAGAAGCAGTATACCATGGGAAAGTTTGAAGAGAAAGATCCCACTATCAGTGCAGTTGCGCAATTGCATCGTGCCACAACATCAATTAAAACGGCAATACCGCGTTTGATCAGGGCGAGGCATCACAAGAATTTTTTCTGTGGAGAAACGTAAGATAAGAAAGGCGGTTTGGCGAATCTAGGCTTCTTTCCGAAAACTGTTTACAGTTGGTTATGATTCTGTCTCAACAGCAGTGACCGTGTTTGCGTGAGCAGTTCCTAAGTTTCAGGGCGATGAAAGTACCTTAGGTTCAGTGGTGCGCGGTGCATGTGACCCCTTCTAAAGTTAGCTGAGATTTAATCTACACAACAAACATTGCAAGCCATCAATAAAATTTCGTGCAAGTAGTGCGTGTGCTGGCTTTGTTCCCACGCTTATAATTCTTTTCGCCTTAATGGAACAAGTTTCTGTTTTTTATTTCTTTGTCTAAAAAACTTAAGCTTGGTTCGATTTGTCTTTAGGTCGCAATAGCAACTCGAACGAAAACTACCCAGTTTTGACTTCTCGAATATTTCCTAGCGAAACAAAGTTTTGTTGCCGTGCAGTCCAACTTGCAGAAACTTACTTCATCATTGCCCATATCTGAAATAAGGTTTGCTTTCTGCTTTCAAAGCTGTTTGAAATTTCTGATTTACAAATCCAACTTCTTCCTAAGTTCGCAAATCTTTCACTCGTTTTTTTGTTTTGAATATTTTTCGCAGCAGGTCGACAGACAGGTATGACGTTACAGTGACACGTTGATTTGATTTCTTCCTACGGATTTTTGTTATGAATCAGAATTAGTTTCTTTCACAATCCCCAGACGGCACCGTTTCAGGCGTTGCCATTTGATCAGTGGAGCACAGAGTTTAGCTTACGTCCCGATATGCCGTAGGTGCGTTTGACAAATAATGCCAGACCTAACAAACAGCAATACTGCAAATGCGTCCTAGTTCGAATTCCATCAGCATTGATCATAGCGGGCTGACCATCCCGGCTGATGATGCTCTTATCAAAACCTGTATCTAGGTTCACAAAGTTTAACCACATTACCAGGAAATGTTGAAAGCGCAGGGAGGCATCAACATCTACATGAGGACTCATTGTCCAATATCAGGTTTTCAATAATACGGCCAGTGCCCGGATGAATTTTGAATAGCAGCAGTTCTCACGCTAAAAACGCTTTCTGGCGTACTGTAACTGAAAGCTTTGTGCTGTTAACAGTTTGTACGGGGTCTCTCAAAATCTGCTAACTTTTCCTTCATTGTTACGTTGTGGCATGTATCACGAAGTGCTATCATGCAATCAAGCAGTGTTCATGCTTGGTGGCGCGTCGAAGCGATGCAAATGCTTCCTTAGCGAAACAATTGTCTGTGATTCGCTAGAATTCAAACAATCTAAACTGCATAAACCTGGCAAAATTTTTAGAACAGGTTGAAAGTAGTTTTTCAGAGTAAGCAAAATTATACGTGGAGTTCGCCCAAGTCATTTTTCGGACAGTTCTAGCAGCAATCTTGTTCGCGGTATTTTTCAGAAAGTTAACAGATGTGTACAGAAAAAGTTGATGGCAGAATAGGCGTCCGTAAGTCACTCTAAGTTGTTCAGATAGGGTCGAATCAGGATTGTGTCTATTCATTGGGGACACAGAAGGTTTACCAAGTGACTTTCATCTTTTTTTGTCACAGCCGCATGTATGGTGACGAGACGCACTAGGTAGTCACAAACACAAGGGGATTTGTAAACAGATAAAAGTGACGGGAGAATGATATTTTTTAGCCCCAACAAAACGCGGATAAGTTTTCTTCAGCGTATTCACGTTTGTCACACCTTTTGTACCAATACTTTTAGGAGTTTTAATTGTTTTCTTCTGACATCATTAAAGCGAATGGCAAGATTAATAACTCAGCATTAAGCACGACTAAATGTAAACATGACTCAACATGCAACTGATGTTGCTGCGTATTAAGTATAGATGTTTAATTCGCCAACATGCCTTTCAGCATTCGTAAACAATGCTCAAAACAAAGCTACACCAGATCAAAGAGCTCATAGAAAAAGCGAGCCGATCTTTAAACAACTACAGAACACCACGTTTTCAACACATACCAGACGTCCAGCTTCAAAATTATGGGCGCTAATTGCCCGCTTCAAGTTAACTCTTTTGCTCCTCCGTCGTTGTGAAGTGATGTTAAGAAACTGCATCGACTTCTGATAACCAAAAGCAATGTTGTCATCGCATCCACCCCATTCCCATGTGTTTACGACCTCTTCGATTTTCGCGTCAGAGACAATGTAATTGCGCTTTTGTGCCTCCTGGTAAAAAAACGCGCCAACTGATTTTTTGTTGAATGTCTAAGTTAGCAAATGGCTATAAAAGGATTGCTTCGGAGTAACGTTCGTTACAACAGGCTTTTGGTCGCTAACTCAGCGAAATAACGCTACCAGTGGTAATTTTGTACCTAAGCATACAAACGCATATATTGAAATTTAAAGAAATTCGTTTGCTTCCAAGCTGTTTTGTAGTTTATTTTCTGCTTATGTTGCTCTCAGTTTGAATTGAACATTTCCAAAAGAGAACCTGTTCATAAATGTTAGCATTTTATTTTAGGCTTAAGCGCAGTTACAACATTATCACAGTGGCAATATAGCGAGAATTTCAAATTTATGGCTACACGCTGACGATTTTTCAATTTTCTATATCAAAACTATTCTTTGTATGAACTTATTTTTCTCACGGACGGATAACTATGCAAAACCAGACAGTAGTGGACGATTGCCTTAGCTAGCCATGGCAACTAAAAAAGGAAATGTTTTCAATTACATTCACACCCTAACAATCGTGACTGCATCTTGAATGCAACGAACCGAAAAAATCTATTCTGAAAAGTCAGTATCCCTTACTAAGCGAAGAAGTTCTCTTCTTTTTTGTCTTGCAGCAACGGAACAGCCGCAGTCCAAACGCTTTCCTCTGGTGCAGGCCATCGTGACTTCGTGTGTAATTCCTGCTGCGGTCAAAGCTTGAACGAACGCTGTTTCTGCAATATCTGGAAAACAAACCATAAAATTTAACTAATAGGTATTTGTTACAAATTTATCCGGCAAATATGCAGTCAGAGAAAAAAACAGTCCGAATAGGAATAAGCACATTGGCAAATTACATTTCTTTCACGAAATGCGCATCTGCACCGCACTTCCGACAACTGCGTGGTGCCAAGCTTAATTGCTCCTGCTCCTTTACAGTAATCCTTCACCGCTAAAATTGTAAAAGCTTCCTACATAGGAAACAGTGCGGGTTTGCTAACAGGTGGCAGCCAGCTATGCCAAGGAATTCAAGGCCACGCAGTCCATGCACCAACAGATTATGCGGAAGTTTAGCCGTTTATGCAATCAACTTCAGTTGATTTGACGGGCTTTTGGAGCCCACGAACGCGCTCATCTTTGGAGGCGGTCAGATGATGACAGCGTGATCGGGTTTTGCTAAAGCAAGGTATTTTCCGTCACGACGCACAGATTAGGAACTGATTTAGCGACTTAATAGTCAGCGACGATGAGGAAGTGGAAATAATTCAAATCGCACGTAATGAATATCAACAAACAATGTGGTCACGAAGGCCGATTGAAATGTTAAAACGCAACGAGTGGTGTGCGATAGCTGATCTGCTTCATGCCCGCGAGATTTGGTAAATTTTTGCTTTGTTGAAAAACTAGAGCCTTTTTGAAGTAGCTGTGAAAAAGACTTAGTTTTACTTCAGAACTTTCGATGCAGTTTGTTCGTATTTGAGGAGTAATGTACACTTGAGGAACTTGAGTCACAGCGCAGCTGTAGAGCTGGCGGGTGTCTCAGGTGGAATGACTCAAATGTCGGAGTAACGATCAGTCTCTAGAGTGCAACTAAAAAAGGAACATTTGACGCAAACCGCATTTTAGTTTTGAAAAGCTTCTCTTCCAGCGATGTTGCTGAAGAAGATTCCAAAGCAGTTGTTTTAATCATTTACACAAAGATCTGCAGTTGAATTGTTTGGATGAATAAACTGATATTATACATTTTATCTATGTGTCACTGTTCCATTTCATGAAAAGAGAAAAATGAAACTATCCCTAGAAAAAATGCTGAACTTCTGCTAAATTTAGTTGCAAGACGAAAATTAGACCTTGTTTTATCCGAATTACCACTCAGTCATACGTTGAACTGCTGCACCATTTTAAATTATTGTAGCATAAACCCCATGTACATATTCTTCTTATCATCACCATCTTGTGACAATCGCGACAGCGATATAAAAATTACAAACACACGTCACCACTAATTTGCCGACAAACTTCGCCCAACACGCTGGGCAAGTTGTCCAAGACGGTTTCCGTTTGCGTCGACCAGGACCAACAAAATCGTATGCAAGTAGGACATCGGTCTCTTTGTCGTCACGAAGCAATAACGCCCAGCAAGTTTACATGTTAGACGCAAACTGTTGAAGGCGATCAGCATTAAATAGGGCCAATGCTCGTCAAGCTTATACGCTGACCGCTTCCACCGCCAAGCACGGAGTTCTGCTAAACTCAGATGCAAGCAGATGAGCAGACGACCTCAACAGTCAACACAAGCGGCGCTAAATACCAAATACGAGACAATTTTCCGGCAAGTGAGGTGAAAAGACAAATTCTGGTGAGCCACTCGCAGCACCTGAAACACGCAAGAGCTCGACTACCAAAATGTCTCTGATCTTGTTGAGTTGTTTGTTTGCACAACAAAGCGTGCATCAACGAGCTAATGTCGAGCTTACTTTGCGCAATCCTGCAGCCAACAAGTAACCAAAACACCTGTTCACAGAAACTTTATTTGACGAAGAAATGTTGTCGCAGCCTATTGGGTAACAGACATGTACTAAAATGTGAAACACGACATTGAAAATATTCCACGTGGTCTTGTGGTTTCACAGATTATTACACAAGTTTGTTGTCCTGTATAAGTAATGGCAGTAATTGCTTTGTCATGAAGTTCTTAGCAAAAACCGAATGGAGACTTCACTGGTGAAATCACATTAAACTACATCCCTTTTCAAGTCACTTTTGAGCATCTGTAAAGATTACTTCACAGTACTGAACTTCCACACTTGGTGGGCATTTGTGGAGAAGTAATCAACAATAAACAACAATTTAACGTAACTTTGTAAGAATGATGATCCGACACAGCAGTGACTTTCAAGATCTTTCGTAAAATAGCAGTTTTGATTGATTGTTCTGAATGCCGGGCACCATAGGCGTAGCCAGAGAAGGACGCAGGGCCCATGACCCTTTATTTCCAAGAAAAGTGTTTCAGTACGAAAAGAACATTCGAGTTTTTCGCAAACACCGACATGTTTTGGGTGGAAGCAATGGACGGGATGACCTTACTGGTGCCCTCTTCATTTTTTCACATCCCTGCATTGCAGGACCCCTCCCAATAAAAAATTCTGGCCACGCTACTACTCGGAAATCGGAAAGATTTACTTTTTTAACTTGCAACTGCATCATCGTCATACACAAGAGCAGTTTGCAGCACTTCTCATCAACCGTCATAAATTTTTTTCGTTGTCTCTGCAAGAGACCCTGTTATGCAGCATCTATTCGAAAATTGCGTTACACTCATGGCGATGAAAAGTGATTGAATTTTTGTTGTGTTACTTGGCTTTGGAGATTTACAATAAAAAACGTGAAATTCTCACCATGGTGAACGACGTTTTTCCTGTTATTTTTTTTTGTTATCGCAAGTCATTTTGGGGTCATAAATCTGGTAAAGCCCCATTTCTTCAAAATATCGAACTGCAGGGAACGATCTGTTGGATTCGACTTCATGCAAACTGGGTTTCACGCGGGAAGCTTTGAGTTTCTTCTCCAACAGGATTGTGACGTCTCACGCTTGGGAACAGGTGATAGAAAAAAAAAAAAAGCGTAGCCACATATATAAAGAACCTGCAAGTAGTCCATTCAAAATTTGACAAAACGTATCTACAGAATTACGTTTTGCAACGCCTCACAACTTTCGAATTTACATTTTGCATTTAATTGACTTTGCATGTGAAGATTGTGAAGATCGCACTGGCGTGCGTGATATTAGTGGGGGCACTACATCGTGCTGCCTTAGCTTCCCTTCAAAATACAACTCTGAATATTCAGCTCTTCACTGTCGTTGTTTTTTCAAAATCAAGCTGAGAACCACCAGCACGAAACGGGTCGATGTACAAAGGTCACTGAATATACTGCGAACTGTTCGCCGGGTACAATTATTGCTGATCGGCTGAAGACGCCAAGCCTGAAGTGACGCTGAGCAAATGCTTGAAGGTAAACAGAATCGTATATAAAAACATGGTCCTCTTTGAAAAGTACAGGTTAATCAGACCTCAAGGGCGCTTTCTTTGCGCAATGATTGGCATATTCCGATGTGCAGGACCCAGATTTAATATTGGCATTCTTTACACAGCTTAAATCATACACCGCAGTTATTGGCATAATTGCAACTACTTCCAGTGGTCGCGGTTTCGGCCAAATAAAGTTTAAACTCCCAAATAAGAGTTATTTCAACAATTTTACCCACGTCCGCAAATTATTCTGAGAATCTCAACTTTATCAGTAATAAATCGGAATGACTTCGGCTCGGGAGCAAGTCTGCAGGTGTAGACACTCTGCATCTTTCGCGCAGACGTATTTTCGCTCACTTGTCTGGTTATTCCAAACCCAACAATCAAAATCGCAAGTCAAGAGGACGCAGGCAATTATGACGTACATAGAATATTTGTCGACCGCAAGCCGGTAGACAGGCAAGGGGATTAAAAACTTCTCACAATCTTAATTCGCCGGTGCCAGGTGCGAATAGCGGAAAAAACACGAAGGCATCACAGAAACTAAGTTTCGGTTACGCAACAAGTTACTAGGGTTTCGATTTTGTCAGGAACGAAAATACTGATTGATGAGATGGTTTTACGAAAAAGTCACCCATTTAATCCAGCACACAATGCGAAAGTTGTCCTTCATCCAACATTGAAAATGAGAACGAATTTTTCAGCAAATTAAAGTGGAAGATATTTACTACATTTTACAGAAGGCAAGATCAAATTAGGATTCCTTTTGCAAAAGCCAGCTTGACCACCTGTCAAGTCCTGCTACAGAAAATTTTGATGACGTTATATTTTGGGTAGGCCTACCTTGGAAAAGCTTTGCTCTGACTAAAAAACAGTCTTAAGAGGAAGTTAAAGTAAGAGAACTAGCGGGCATGTCTCATCCCTCAACGTGAATTAAAATTACCCTGAATCAGAGTCAACATGACTGCAGTATTCATTGTCATGAACACAGCCAAATTACTTGACGTTTCTGGCTGGCTGACGAAAATTTCATCTGTACAGAGCGCAAATGTGCCACGTGACCAAACCCAGTTCCACGACACCTCTTGAGGTAGGCGAGTTCGAGTTGAAGACATTTGAGAAAAGAAAATCTGCGGGAGCCTGACGGATTTATATTGCTATCATCTCTACACAAAGACCATCGCGTACTTTAATAGTTTTGCACAGGAAGCAAGACTAACCACTACAACACGAAACGTTGTTTCGCATGGTTCAGAGAGCGGAGGGTCCAATCCTTTCATACTTTTACAATGAAATCGCAAAACCGATCTACAGTTTTAATTGGCAAGCCTTGCATAACGGACAAAATAACGGGCTTCAAACGCTGCTGCACTCGTTGCGATGAATCGAATTCGCTTGTTATTTAAAAAGACTTAACAAAAACCGATGTTATAATTACACACTACAAGCACATTACAAGGAGATTATATTATCGCGAAAAATCCGGACAGGTGCGAAACGTGCTGTTAACACGACCACACGGCTGTGTGTTTATCCCAGGTATGCCTGTTGCGCGCTGTATGCGTGAAATCCTCGTTTTTTTAACCTTCCATCGCTCCATCGCCCACGAGCTCATTGCATTGATGGCAAGATACCCCGAGAAAATAAACAGACAGAACCGCGCCTCGCCCGCGACTAGGCGAGTGGTAAAGTTTAAGAGCGGGTTTTAATTCCTTGCGATAAAATAACTTGTTTCTCGTCCAACTGCATGCATGCGGAAACCAAAATGCATCACGGCGCGAAGATATTTGCTCGTGCATGCCCGACCCTTTCAGCCTAATTCAAAATAAAGCAATATTTCAACCCTACTATTGCGTTATTTAAAAGTGTACCGCACTGGCAAGCTCCGCAAACAAGCAACAACTCAAAAATATTTATTAAACATGATCGGGATGAAATCCAAAATCTATCTTCTAATCGAGAAAGCTATCATCAATCAATAAACGAGAAATATGTAGCCACGGTTACAGAATACCCAATAGCCTTCTTAGTACTAAGGAAGTGCATCATATGAGAAAAAACGTTGTTTCTAAAACTACTTCGCAGGTCTTTCAAGTTTTCTCTAATTGTCTTCAACAAACTGATTGGCCTTTGTTCGTCACTACCGTGTTTTTTCAAAATGTGCCGAAGGTCATGACAAAAAGTAAACATTTCACCAGCATAGCAATCCCTTCATAAACACGGAAATGAAGTATCCTCTTCTCTCGAAAAGTCGCAATTTTATTGCCTGTCAAAGGCCGCGACCCACGTCACCATGCCAGCACTCTACTACGTTTCGCACTTTCGCAAGCGCTTCATCACAAGATCAGAAAAGTGATTGAAGTTTTAACATGTTCTCTCTTTACGATAAAGCTACAAACACCACCAAGCGCTGCAGTTGTAAAGCCAAAGCACGGTTATCCTTTGCAACTACAACGCGCATGCGCGGAGAGGCAAAAGACCTTCTTTAGATATCTGCTGCGAAGTCGAAAGGTCTTTCTGATACGCTTTCCATTGCATGGCAGTGCCATGCCTCAAGGCCAAAGCTTTCAATTTGTCCTGGGATTTAGACACCTGGGTGCGTGCTGATCTGCAAAGGCAACCATTCACCGCAGCAGGAAAAACTAACGTGGGCGTTACTTCAGGCAAATCGACTCCGTGCAAACGTAAGATCAGTGTTATTGTTAAACATTTCTTTCTGTTTTTTTAATTTTAAACGTTCATCTATGCAGGTAATTTTTTTCAAGAACTAAGATTTTTCTTTTATATATTTTGTCACTTACTGCTTTCGGTTGATAAACATTGAATGGCTGCTTTTCTTACTAACGACGTAGTCGGCTCAGTAGAAAAACTCTAGGCTACACAATATCACGCAATACGGCACTGTCCAATGTAGAATATTTTTCTCTTAGCGCATGACTCGACAGGCGTCATTTCATCCTATCATGTGAAACTTATGTCAATCTAAGACAGGGATCTCCAAAATGTTTTGACAGAGGGCCACATAAGCTGTTCCACAACATTTTGAGCGCCATAATGTGATTGTTTCCGGATATCTTACATTCTACTAAGTCAACAATTTTTTTGTAAATATATTAATTTTTCATTGTTGACAAAATGTCTTTGCGGCCAGATAGAATGGCTTCGCTGGCCGGATTTGGCCCGCGGGCCGTTTGGAGACCCCTTATCTAAGATAAAATTAGGTTGTGTATTTCCGATCCAGAAGTGCCGCATGGTGGAAAAAATGCAGCGTCCAAGCAACTACGAAAGCAGGAATTGACTGGCACGTGTTCAAAAGTGCACCATTTACGGCCAGAACTAGCAAGTAGAAACAGCACGTCCTTACCACGACTCATAACTTGACTGAAGTACAACTTTGGAGTCTGCGAGCAATTCCACCTGTCGTGATGTAACGCCTTTTGACAGCTTTCGATGCCACGTTTGATGCCACGACGAATCTGAATGATTGTTCATAAACTGTAATTTTGGCAACAACATCATTTTCTATCATGATATTAAGAAACTTTTCGCTTAGCAGATATGCTGTTTATCTCCATCAGACGGACTTCCAGTGACGTGATTGCAACTTGAATGCTGCGTCGCCACGCAGTAGAACATCACCGAAAAGACTTCGCCGAATGTCTCAGTGGCAGTCCGCGAACCAGGTTTTTAAGTTAAACTCAGATCAGGCGTTTTCAAAGTCCCCGCAAAATATAGCTCAAAATCATACCAGAGGTGACAAAAACAGCTGAGAATTCGTCATCACATGAAACGAAATATACCATAGATCCTGCAGAATGAATTTACATCAATGGTGCATGCAAACCTGGAATTATGCCAGAAGCACTTAAGTTGCATGTGGTTTGAGATAACACTTGTAAATGAATATTGTTGCACGTATGTCAGAGGATATTTTATGAAAACGTTCCTGATAATTTTGTGAAGCACTGCAGTGGATTTTGACTTATCCAAGATAGGTATATCAAGATTTTTTTAAAGGTGTTTTAGGGACCCGATTCGGGTCCCTAGAATTGAAATTCGGGCTCCTAGAATCAGCGGAAATTATCATCGGGTCCCTAGAATCAGAGAAATCGGGTCTCTACAGGTCCATACCGGGTACCTAACATTTTCCTTAAAAAGAACCTGGGTATATGCAAGAGAGCATGTAAGATAAAAATTAATTACACTTACTCCAGTTTAGTGCATTCAAGTTATTTTTACGGAAGTAGACGACGTACCAAGTTTGAAACAGGTCAATCATATTTCAATTTAGTTATGATATCATCGGTGGTTAAAAATGTTTGTGTGTGTGTGCAGTTAATATTTTACGTTGTTTTAATTAAGAAAAGGAAACTACACTGTGGTCATACTCATTAACAGGGTTTTTATAAGGTTTGACCTTCATGACCGTCGGGACGTTTTTGAGAGACCGCAACTAGTTCATTTGAATACCGTGATAGTCATAAACCTAGGTTTCAGTGTATTTTGGTGGTGGTTATGCAATGAGGTTCTACTGTATTTTGAGAGACCTTTGGAAAAATTTGAGAGACCGTTTCTGTTCCTCAAAACTTCTAAAAAAACACTGCCCGTGAATATAATTTGTTTCTTGACAAAGACCGCTTGTGACATTTGAATTTGAAGTTCGTAGTTTTTCCACTGAAGTTAGCTTTGAAAACACACAGTTTCAATGCCAATTCCTTTCACCTTCGCAGCCAATACCTGATCGACGATCGTAATTTCTTCTGAGCACATTTTTTCCTGCTCTCCGCCGACTTGTTTGGCCCATTGGCAAACATGGTCCGAGTCAACGATAGGGTGGTTGCTTCCCGGTGACCTGCATGCAAAATAGCTTTTCGTCATCTAAACCGTCTCAGCAGATTCACGATTGCAGCAACTAAGTTTGCATGCACGCGGGACACGACATCAGCTCAGACAAAAGTCTTCGACGCGCCATAGGCCAAACGCAGCGAATTTGCGTCAAGCTCATTAAAACACGGAGCGCATCGCGAGTTTACTGCGATACGTCTACTATGCCCATCCCGTCGTTGCCGACAACGGGGTCAATGCGCAGGTATTCAAGAGCGAACGCAAGCAACATTCACGATTGCATAAGTACACGCGAATAGTGCACAAGATCACACCTAGGCAGAGTTGTCCAAATGGCCTTGAGAGAGACGTTCCGGCTGCGTTTCTTTACACAATGCGCCAGGCAAGAAGGCTACAGCACCAACTTACAAGGTCTTGTAAAGACCTGGCCCTAGAGCCGAACTCCAGACCTACCAGAACCGAAACGGATGGCACTGACCAATAAAGTCACGGGCAGGTTTCTCTAGTAAATCTCGTAGCATACGCAGCGTCAACCGGCAAAATCATTTTTGTACTGTTTTGCTCTTGCAAATTTAGGAATAAGAGAAAAACAAGTTTGAAACAAATTTTGTCAATGGTTGCTTTTGTCCTTGCTTCAGCAATCGTTCTATCAACTGTTTTCAACCGTCGTTCTGTTGACAAACGAATCAAAAACCTACAGCAGCACTTTTTCGAGAGCATCCAACAAAAATGCATTGATCCGTCGAGTGCAACCAGGTTTTTTTGCATTCGATAAAATCTACGAACAGCATTTTGCAATTCAAGGGTGCAGTCGTTTTATGGAATCGTCCTTGTAATGGCTTCTTGCAGCTGCGAGTGATAGAGTTGCTGATGTGTCTGCGGTTTTTAACCGCTGCTCTTCGCAAGTACCAAGATCATGTCGATCGTGGCGAATAGCGAATGCAGCGATTTACGCAAAGATTTAGTTCGTGTTCAATATAACCTTCGATCACTATTGAATATGTTTCACCATGCAATTTTACAGCAGTGAGGTTCGCGTGATAGTTGTGTGGAATGGTTTGGCCATGAAAGTGTCAACAGCTATTGACCCTTTAGCGCCACCTAATGGTCAGTAAACGCAAAGCAATAAAATTTTGCCATCTGGTGGAGCGCCCTAAAGTCTTAGTTAAAGTTAAACACTTCCTTGCATTCCAAAAATGGATATCGACACCGGCTTCTGCCATCTTAAGTGAAATTCATGCGAGGTACAATTCACTTTTTTGATGCAAAGTTAGCACGCGTCAAGATAGTTTGAGCAGATTGTATTTATTATCGAGCTTGCAATTAAACACATTTTGTGTAAAGGAATGTGATATTGGACTCAATTCAATGTTTGTTGGTGTTCTCAGTGACAACATATACGCTTTTTTGCCATTGGCAGCTCTACATTGTTATATCAAAAAGATTTGTCTGAGGCCATAGAAACTAAATCCAACCTAAAGCAAGCTGCTGTTTTCTTTCAAAAACTTTACCACCTGATAAACTAAAGATTTTATCTTTCGTAGACCAGAGTGCACAGCCTTGGTGATAGACAGCCACTAACGCCATTTTGTGCTATTTCGTTGAATTTCGATATAGTTAGATCGTAAGCGATACCGTTTCACCAGATTTTGTTAGAATGTTTTTCCCTATGCTAGATGTCTTCCCCATGACGTTTTTGGGGTAGAAGGCGGTATCACCTTCAATGAATCAGTGTCATGCTTGTCTCCGCACACTGCGATCGGTGAATCTACAAACGTAATTTCCGTACCTATTCGTCTAACCCAGAGGTGTTTGCGGATGTTGCAGAAGACTATATTACTCTTCCACCGAGAGATAACGGGATGAGCTCATCACTTTAATTATTTATACCGAACCATATTTCCTGCCAATGCTGCGAAAATTACTCCAGTACGTGGCCATTTTAACATGACTACAGCTCCAGACGCGTAGCTCTACCCTGGCGTATTATTCCTTTTTCCGCGCTTGGATAGTAACAAACAAAAACACTGACAGCACCAGCGCCCTTGCGATTGGCTTGGTGATTACTAGATGCCCTAAACACGATCATATCCATTGCGTGTGTTCATAGTTATTGGCAATTGTGCTGGTGTTGTTTCTTTTCAAATGTGTCGCTCACACTTTTAGGTTTGCAGTGTTTTGATCAAGCATTGCAAGTTGTATTAAATTTTCTTTTCATCGTAAAATACTGAGATTGAGTAATGGCGCATTTTTATAGTCACTTTCATTAATTTGCAATTCCGGCTTCGAACGCTAGTTTTTAAAGTATGTACAGTACTGTCACGAAAGTCAAACTTGCCCAATTCTTAAGCCATCAAGGGAAGAGCGAAAACGTCCTGCCTAAAAGACCTTTTCCATTGTACGTTGCAGGCGCGTTTCTATCAAATATTAGTCGGTACGTCGAGTGTCGAACTATTGCACCTGTTGCTTATATGCGGATGAATGTATGCGCTTCTCTTTCAGTTTCTACCCTTTGCTTAAAAATAAGTTTGAATTAAGGTTTATTTTGGCATAACAATAGCGAATGAAATTCACGCTCATGGCAAAGGCAGACAAGCAATTGTAGGATCAAATTAGGCCAAAATTATAAGCAGTGTGTTCATTGCTGAAAGGCTAAGTCACATTAAGGGTAAAACCGCAAGAAGACAAACTGGGAAAATCAATACAGTCGCATCTTAAGCCACTGTATTAATATTTGATGCTGCGAAAAACGGAAGCACGTCTGCGAAAATCCAGATGTTGAAGAACGGTATCTCTATGTCAGTCTCAACATTTCAGGAAGAAAATTGACAGCTCATGATTATCATCCGCTATAAGCTACTGAGCACAGGTGACCATGGCATAGATGCGCAACCGATGACTGTATATTGTTTATGAGAAGTCGCTTACACATGAGCAACTAAATCCACCGCTAACCTTTCGCCAAACGCGGGTATCAGACATGCTCCTTCAAGCAACGTCGCGAATCGCGTGAGCAGAAGCCATGTTTCCAGTTTAAACGCATTTAATGCATTCCTCTAAAAAGGCAGCCAAACTTTTGAGTGCATGGTGGCTTGATTTTTTCTCACTCTACCCTGTAAGAGCAGTAGTTATACTGTATGAGGCATTTGGAAACTTGCGGATCTCTAGTTTTGACTCCCAGCTAGTCCACTCTGCTTGTTATTTGTTGATAAACAAGATTTGGAAAAGCTGCATTTGGGTTTTGATCACGTTTTTCAGTTAGTGCTACGTTTTCGCACACAACTTTAAGTACGCGTATCTTCAATGTTGGCGCTTGCGAATCATTAGCGAGATTTAGACGTCGACCTTGTTTTTGCTCGTTCATCGCCAAACTGTATCGGACGCTATAAACAGAGATAAACGTGATGCATTATGTACGAAACATTCCAGCCCAAGTATCGTAAGCACCTTTTTGTGATTGAAAACAAGTTCAATGCAGTAAAATGCTGTATATCTGCCAGTCCAAAAAAAAACAGACAAGATTTGTTGTGGTACATCACTTTCGTAGCCCCACAATGCCGCCACCCATTACCCAATCGCGAGTTTTCAGCAATTATTAACAGCTTTTCAAGTTTGTTTCAAGTTTACTCGGTATTTTAACACTTATTAGTGAATTGTCACTACTTACGGAATAATGAGAAAATGTGTATCTACAATAACAAAAAACGAACAAGTTGGACAGATACGTAAAACATTATTTAGAAGTAGGTCAATGACGAAGCCGAGCGTTTCCATAAGATTCACGGGTGTTTAAAAAAAAACTGAAATTCTCGAAATAAGTTTTCTTTGTTCTTAACCGTTCTTTGGGTCGACAACAACGTTTGAGCACATCTCTACATTACAGAGTGCTTGTCAGAGTAAATTACCCAAAATTTAAAGCCGAACAAAAAATCTCTGAAACGAGCTCATTGCAGCACTTGGCTCGCAATTGTTTTCGGGACAAAGCCTTATTTGAAAACAAGTAACTGTGACTTCCCAAGAATTTTTGTATAAAAACTGTGGGTTGAAAAATAGTATCAAGAACGTTAAAAATAGAGGTAGTTCTCTGCATCGTCACTGTTGCTAGCATGACACGTAATCGTGGCACCGAAAGTGGCTGATTCACACGCTTGGCGTCATCAACCCTAATTTATAAGCATCGGCGTTTGGACATGCTGAAACACAGCAAACGTTGAGCAATGGCCATTAACACTATAGCCACGCACTCGTGACAGACAGCGGTTCCAAGTCAAATAGCTAATCTTATTAGAGCTGAGCCTGCAGTTGCAGCACTATTCCCTTTGGAAATTGAGTTCACGGGTCGTGCCACTTAAGTGATCTACAACTTGTTTGCACATGTTTATATATCATTTGCGCTTGCGGCTCTGAACGTCAGTGACGAACTGATCGATGGTCAAGGAAACGAAGACAGTAAAAACCTCTACTGCATCGGCTACATGCGTGTCCTCGAGCTGATGAAAGAAGAGAAGATGAATTTGTTACCAATCCTCCAGTTTCATCGCAATTCCGCCATTCAACGCTCCTATAGTTCAGGTCACAAGTGATGACGGCTATAGGACCTATTAAAAAGGCTTTTAATCTCAATGTATTACCGTGGCTCCATGTAGCTAAAGCCTAGATATTTGATTATGTTACTTGATGTTTTCAAAGTTCTGTTCAACCAGATTGTCCCAAACAGTGTGATCAATTATTTTTTTACTCGAAAAAGGTATTTCTTGCAGTGGGATTGCTGTCATACTACTTAGTGAAAATGGGAACGGAGAACTTTGCTAAGCAAAATCTGGTAGATAAAATCGATTTCGGCACTTTTGTAACTCGACCTCACATACATGCCAACCACAATCCAAGCGTGTCATGTAAAGTAAATGTTTACGTTTCCCACTTGCCATAGAAACATAACGCGACTTTTACATTTGCCATAAAATCGCGCCACTCTTCATGAAAGGCGATATTAGTGCTCTGCTATTTAACAACTTCTACAGATAACTGATTGTGATCAGCCGTGTTACTGCAAAAACTTTGACTTAAATGACTAGCGGGAGTCGTCAGCGTGCGCCCGTGCTGCCCCAGGCTGTCCATCAGCTTGTTCAAGCGACATTAATGTAACGGAATTATTCTGTAATCATGCTGATCATGAACCAGTAAAAATGCTGCATTGCAAATGTAAGTCAACGCAAAGATTTCCCACAGTTTTGTGCAGTTTCAAAGACGAAACGGCGTTTTCGCGATGGACCATGCATCGAATTTTCGCTGCTGTCGCATCGGAGAAACGAACACAAGCTACGGCAAAACACGCGACTCAGACGTCTGCAGCAAACAGAGATGACGCACAGAGCTGTTTTTAAAACTTCATAGGGCTTGGGGAACCAGAATGCAATCCGGTGTTGTCTGAATTACAAAGCAGATCAGTGCACATCGATGGGCGACTGTTTTCTTACGTATATTGGCGTTATGCCAGATGTTGACGCGTATGAAGGTAAATGTCATTTTTACGTTTAAAACCATATCATATTGACATCTGGAATAAATTTTAATATCGACTTGCACGAAATCCGTATCACTTCAAACTTTACTTTGATCGCGATCCTGTCTAAACCAGTCGGGAAACCAACACAGGTAACAAGCACAGCAGTACATAGTTGCATCTGGGATTGCGAGTATTGGTTGATGTCATCTGTCATTCACATTGCAACATGGAACAAAACGATATATGTCTGATTTCACACCGTTACGAGGAGAAAAATGCTGGCAACCAACTTCCAAGTTTTGAAAAGTCTTGGTGGCGTGCTACATGCCTATTGAAGGGTGATGACAACACTCATATCCAGATTAAGTCATTCCATTCCACGGTGCTGCAAGCATACTTCTCTCAGTGCTCAACTGCAGTAGAAAACGCTGTTTCGTGCCTACTGTATGTCATACAGTAGGCAACTGCATGTGTGTAGCTCATTAGCAAATTTGCATTCATGAGAAAGGAAGGGTTCACCAGCATCACCTTACCCTGGTTGCCGAAGCATTTGATGTCTTGAGTCAAATGAACTTATTCGCTAGAGGTCTGCAACTTAATCATTTTTTCCGTTCACACCAAGTGTATGACGCAGTTGATAGGTCTTCATTTTTCACCCATTATGCCATATTTTTTATTAGAATCAGAAATTGCTTCAGGTATTTTTGCGTTATATTCAGTTTTTGCTCTTTTTTAATATTGTTGGCGTGTACTGTATTTACCTCTGAGCTCTTTGATGCGTAAATATATTTCCCTTGTATACTCTGCTGGTCTGTGTGATACCAAAGTCAAGTTTGAGGCAAACTAATAAATGAATATTTAAAGATGATCAAGATCCATCGTGTACAGCTAAACGTGACTGAAGGTTGACCTCACGATTAGAAGAATATAACCCCTCTATTGAGCGTAGAGGGTTGGGAAGAACCTCTTGAAACAACAGCTAATCTCCTCCAAAGGCAGATTAAGAGCGCGCTCCAAAGTTAAAAAATTCCAAGCTGGCCGTGAAATTGGCGAGATTTACGCTTTATTTTTAACTTGCAGCCAAGGTCATATCAGAAATATCGACATACTAAACATGTTTTCATCACGTAACTATTTTTTCACGCTTTAGTATAACGGAACATCACATTCAACTGCCCAAGGTGAAGGTATCATCCTGTTTAATTGTAATGGATAGTCTTCCAAACTTGTTCAAGAAATTTATGTTTGTCATTAAAAACAATAAATTAATAATCTTGTCGTTAAAAGCAAATTCACAATAAAGCTGTCAATTCTTTCATGACTGTACCATTTTTAGCCTGCGAAATATTTACCTGTAGCTGCAAAGCTGCAGACAAATATGTTATATTTTTCTTTTGGTTTACTTTTGCCAGTGCTTTCATTTATTTTGTTCTGGCAAGTATCTTTTTTTTTGTTAGGTCTAGGTAGTAGCTACACGCAACTCACTATTTTACTACCTACCGACACTTATTTGAAGAAATTTTCCCCTTTTCACCGAGCTGTTAAAACCATGAGAAGTTGATGCGCCATATGGTACAGTTTGACAAAGAAAAATTTGAAAGCAATCCTGTACTCACCACCAAACCGCTGAAGATCCTGTTGTAAACATCAGGAAGAGGAATGAAAGACAAACGAAATTCTTCATGGTCCACTGCAAAAACGCAGGCTTGTGCCGAATTCTTGACAAACTTGGCGAAATGAAAGCGTAGGTGTCCGTGTCTTGTTTCAACAGATTTAGGATGGAGGAAGAGGAAAAATGTTCTCTGCTGGCCACGTCGTATTGACTGCCTGCTGCGTTGCTACTCAAAACTGTCGAAGTCACAGGATTTGCGCTCGGCTTCAAGTTCAGATCGTCAGCGTTTTCAGACGAAAAAGTGTCAATATTGGCGCTGTTCCTTGATCTTTCGGCGTCGCGTTCACCCGGAGTTTCGCCGCGAGTTGGAGAAGTGGTACTGATTTTCTCGCTGCGTGTTCTGCAGTAAGTTCGGTCGGGAACGACCTCGTCCATTTGTCGCACACCTATCGGGATTTTGTTCGTTGCAGAAACTCTAGTCTTGAAGGTCATAATGACTTTAAGGAAGCTCGAAAAGTTTCCACTCCGGTTTTGAAGTTCATCGCTTGCCATTACAGAGTATGCCGTTTCGTTTGTGTTTTCCCTTCAGACTTACATCCGCGTCAAATAAACAACTTACACCCGAAACGGACACATTTAACAACCTACCGCACCTGAAAAAAGCGCAGAGGCGTTTGCGAGTTTTCTTTTTTGATGTGACGATTTTATTTCGGATGAAGTCGTAACTTTTCGTTGCTTTTTGAGAAAAGCAAAGGATAAATCACGGCCTTGGATGGTCTTCGTGGAAAATGATGTAAACGTCAAAGCCTAATAAGACACTTGAAAGTTCAGAAACGGTCTAGATAAGGAATAACCTCCTCAAGTTTTACCACAGAAACATTTTGTTTAGAAAGATCCTGTTAAACTCAGGATCTTGGATTGACTACTTCTTCTTACCAACGGCGAACGTACTTGGTGGATTATTTGTATGACAAAGGCAAAACAGTAGAAATGGTCTACTTTTCCAAAAATTTAAATTTCAAGGAAAATAAACTGCCGACTTTCGACATTGGTAACAAACTCGACCAGGACGAAACAGAAGTTCTAACGCTTGGCATTAACGTATTCTTTTTGTTTGCAGGTGGGATCGTTTGTCATGCAGTTTCATTGAATAAACCTTATTTCAACATTTCTAGGCAATAAAAAATCGTTGAAACAATAAGGTGTTGTTCAAATTAACAACCTTTGCAGTGCTCGAGACATTCCTTTATTGTTTCACAAATGTGGCCAATTCTCCACTGCCAGCGAAGTCTCAAATACCAGATTAAAAATACAACATTTGTGAGTGCTCACCGAAGTATCAAGGTGTGTGGGGGTTAATGAAGAGAACTGACCGAACGTCGCGGGCACTCCTCTTTGCACAGCTTCCCAAATGATGTCAGCGTCTATTCGCATTAATCACTGCGATTTGCATACGCTTCCCAGGAGCCTTCCTACGGTTTACGAACAGCAAGGGCCGAAAGGTGCGTCGGGCGCTTGAGTTAAGTTATAAAAAGCGGTTGGAGCTCATCACTCATCGAATCTAAAACCAACTGAATCAGATCCGTTCTCGTCATGGACTTGGGCTGTGGCCTACAACTTCACAATTTTTTCTCGATTAGATCGCACCTTCTATAAAACAACTCTTCAATGCTTCTTTAGTTTAATGCATCTCAGGCACGAGCGTTTCAACTTTCCCGGTGTGGTAGCTCGTACGAGCAGCACCATGGCACCTCAAGACTGAACGCTGATATAGGAATGCAGGCTATTTTAACATTTCCCGATCAGTGCCTGCGGACAAATTGTGGCTATGTGTTTACCGTCACTGAAACCAACACATCTGATGCTACAGTTCTATCGCCAATTACTTTATCAACGAAGAAATCTTTCTTTTCTTTGTGGGATCATCTAGTATTTCCTCCTTGCTCCCGAACCAGCTGTCAAACCACCAAGACCGCCGAAACTTTATACCCCAGCGTCGTCATTGGCTCATTAACCTAATCATCTTTTACCCGGGCATCACTGTGAAGTATTGGTCACTAAATCAGTGATTATGTAGCCGAAAGCCAATCAAAAAAAACTTGTGGATGTCGATAGTCAAAATCAAAGATGCAAGTTCTTATGCCAGTTATCATGGACGCAACATCTGACGATGTGCCGGGTCGAACTCGGAAACCGTCCATTATCTTTTATGGTATCAGCTGATTCAGAAAGCGAAAACCTTTGCATGGGAAGACGTATAACTCGAAACGACGCAAAGCAACCGAGTCTAGAGGTAATTACACCAGGCCCTGAACAAATCAGCTCTCTCCTGCAACCGGTAATAAAAAGGAAGCCTCGAACTTCAATACTGCAAGCTAAATGAGCAAAGCTGCAATTGTGGCCATATCTACGTCAGCAAAATTACGCCCTATACCTTCGTATGTATATATTCGCCAAATTTCACGCTTAGATTAATTTCAAAATGCACGCCAGTGAGTCATTAAAAAATGAAAAACACCTGAGTCACTCTAATAAGGTGTCGATCAGTACAAATTTTAACCACACTTGAGGCAATCAATTTTTTAATGTGATCGGTGTCAAAGTGTCACCCACGGCTTCCTACCAACTGTTTTACGTTTCAACACGCGCTTTCATTGGTTGTAAAGTCTTATGGATGGGATAAATATTACTGATCACTCTGTCGTGAGGTGGCACCAGGGGGTTGCCATTGTACTACTTTGCAATGACGCGGATGTGACGTAAGCCAGGAACACAATATGGTTGACGCCATTGAAATTAGTGTTTACACAATTTAAAAGTCATACTTAAGCTCCTGCTTCAACCTTCTTCATGTAGGCGCTAAGATTCGGCTTTCAAAAATCAGTTGAGGGTGTTTCACCGAAATACAGTCACGTAAAAAGGAAGCACGTTAATAATTTGATTTGCCACGAACACAACTACAAAGCGTAATCAAATCCAGCTTCCCAACAAATCGGACTACTGACATTGAAATACGCCAAGTATTGGTCAAGCACTGGTAACCATCCATCTGCTATTTATTGCTTTTTCTTCTTAAACAACGATCGTGTTCCAGTCAGGATTTTTCGAATGTCAACATATATGAAATTTTTTTATTTTTGGAGGTGTCTACGGAAGGAGAATGTTCATTTCGCCACCCTTACGTTTTCTAAAATACTTCACCACCGTTGCAATCAACAAAAAGTTGGTTTTGTTTACGCTCAACGACTACACTTAGTTATTTCTGACTGTTTGACGAAAGTAGGTTGCACATTGCTCACGCTTTGTCACTGGTCATGCGCGTGTTTCCGGATTTTTGATATTTTTGAAAAGTCTATGATGTTGCTGAAAAAAGATTTGACCCACCGTACTTATGACTCATTCGTATTTGACTACAGCATTTGGCAACAGCGACCAGGACAGGCAAAGCGAAGGCAGGCGTTACGCAGTCCACAGTTACTCTCAAAACCTTCGAATGGGTTTGGATCAGACGTTTCTTGTCGTAACGTGGGATTTTTCTCACGGCCTCGTGCCCAGCATCGCGGTGAAGGAAGACGACAGCTGAGTTGGAAAGAGCTCAAGGCATCAAGAACTTTTGCTTTGTCGTGTTTTTGCCGCAGCTGTCATCAAAGCTTCTAATCCAAAGCAGTGGGAGAGATGTAAAACGCGGTGAATTTTGCAACATTTCACTGAAGCTGCCCACATACTGCGGCGTATTTATATGTAGTTTCAGAATACGATGGTCGAATACAATGCTCAGACTAATCAAAGTATTGTTCTTTACTTCACACATTATGCTATGGTAGAGTTTTTATAAATTTGAAAAGTATGTCAAAAATGTTCTAACACTCGCAGCTATTTTGAACTTATGAAGTAACTTTACAATAATGGAAGCTAATTCTAGGGAAAACATTTTTGAGAATCATGTAGTAAAGCAAATGTTTTTTTCGAAGGCCTTTTCAAATGAAGAAAAAATGTCATTTATTCATAATTTTATGATGCGTCTAGCTTCCAATAGTGAGAGGTTTTTATAACATTAATATAAAACTTACAACAACGATCTCCACAACCATTGCACTGCAAGGTTCATGCTGCAAACTTTTTACGTCATATAATTTGTATACAAGCGATTGAATTTGCGCACAGTGCAAAGCGATGTTGTTAAACTCTTTTGTTTCAGTAACGTAGAGTTACCAGTGGGATGGAAGCGTATGTTATTTCCGTGTTCAATTTTTAAGAACTGTTCAACGAAGCTTCAGCTCCACCTGCTTTTTTTGCTTCACAGTAAATCAACCAGAGAAAGAATACTTTTCTTCTTTACAATTAGAAAAATACTTTCGGGCGAGCGAACTCAGTAAAAAAATTTAAAGGAGAGTTTTACAGAAATACGAAAAACTCTGAGAACAACTTTAGCGTAGGACAGTTTAGGAATTTCAAAACGGCGTAGTTGTCTAGAAACGGATAAATAATTTTTTGCAAATTTACGCGCTGTATTCACAAACGTTCTCCCTTCGATTTTTTTTGGAGGTAGTGGATGATTTTTGAAAAAACTAGTCAAAAGAACATGTCATCACAAATGAAAATCGACTAACATGTAGACTGTCCTGCATATCTCTTTATCAGAGAAACTGGAAGACAATTGAGCTTATTTTCAGCACGCCAAACATTTGTTTAATAAGGCATCAAACGATGAAAAACACATCGAGGAAGTTACCGTTTAACAAAATGCTGCTGGTTTTTCTTTGAATCTACACTGTAGAATTTCCACGGCTTAGAACTTACCACCGATTTGATGTTACAATAATGACATGTTCCTCATTTATCAAAAAAGAAGCAACAAAATTTGTAGTATATAACAAGCTGTTTAAATCTTCGTATAACTGTGTTACTCTATACCTGCGGTGGCATTTCTCAGATTATTACGTCCAACTCAAATGTGACAAACGTCTTTCGTGCTTGACAATGTCACTGTCAAGCAACTTCCCCATGATACTAGACTCGCAAAAACAACACAGCTCTGATCTAAAAACAACACAGTTAAGAAAATCTTTTTCGTTTGTGAGACGAGACGAAAACAAGTTTTTATTTTCCGAGCGAAAGCATTTGAAATATAGTTTTTTGTCTTTTTAGGTTTGTCAAAAACACGAGATTCAATATAAAACTATATTTTCCCAACTCGTCATCATATAAAGATAAGCTGTTTCCAGCGCATGACGAAAACCTGAAAACTTTTAACTCGCACGACCTTGTTTCCATCCGCTTCTACGAATCGCTCCGCAAACGTTTCGCAGGATTAATGCTCAGCAGTAACTGCTGAACAGCAACTGCTACAGTTGGTTATGGCAGAATAAGTAAAATACACTCAGGTATTGAAAATTTTTCACATCATATACTTTTCCAGGGAAAAGAAACTGCTGTATTTTTGGAATGATAGACGTTTCACATTGTAGCACTGATTGCGCAGATGCAATTACCTTAATTAACTCTTTCGTGGTTGCCTTGCGTATGTTATTTTGCAATAACATATTGACTTCCTTGTTGCGACTGCTGTCTGATGATCAGCACTCTCTGTATGTTGAGGGGAAAACAATTAATTAGCAAGAGTTTTCCCGGCAAAATGTTGGACGTTTACACATCTTCGTTATTCTGCATGATGCACTAGTCATAGTGGAATTATTAGAAGCAGCAACTCCTCCAAGACACAATGTAATCAATCCACAGGTTAGATTTCATCTTACAAACCCTATCGAACTTTTCGAGGTGAAAACAAACAGTTTGATAGAAAGCTTAGACCAGATACGTAAAATTGAACTACATAGATTCGTAACCTGAGCCACTAAAACTTGGAAAGTGACAAAATAATTGAAAACGATTTGCTGCTACTAAAGCAGTGAATGCTTAACCACATATAAAATTCGAAAAAAATTTGCTGGAATTTCTCTGCAATAAGTATGTTTAAACATTTGTATTTCTTGAAATTTGACAAGCAATTTTCCACTTAAGTTGCCAAATTCTGAAATGAGAATGAAAATATTACCTTAACCTCTACTTTTATATCATTCAACAAGGAGAAAAGTCAGAAAATATGTTTTCTCACGCGAAAACTGAGAACAAGAGCATTTTCATGTTAAAATCTCATAACATATCGCACAACCTAAACGTGCTTTCTTTCAGAATACGTTGCAGTTCTCGAAACGGCACTTTGTGAAAAATGTCAAATCGTCCATGCAGATCCATTGTAATCACTAGATGTTCTTATTAATGAAGAGGGGGATTATGTGCTCGCACGAGCGAAACTCATAAATTTAAAAAATCTCTCTGAAAGATGGGCAGCTAAGACTTCCAGCTGTGGAAAGCACTTGACACGCACTCTAGCTCCTTGGTTGAAGTTCAAACAACGCCTGGTTAAAATTGTACAGGTCCTTGGCACTTACTTGACAAAACTGTTGTTGCGAAAGAAATGAAATAAGCAGATGATTTCTCTCTTTCGCCGACTGCCATCTGCTGAGAATTATCGTGTGAGCATCTATTAAATAGGCCTCAGGCCAAGTGAGCACGTTGCAATTGTTACAGCAAGTAGAAGAGTTACAGACAAAATCCAGCTATAACTCTACATCGAATCGCCGTTCAAACGGAAAACCATAGATTTGCCTTGCGATTGTAAAAACTATAAATCCAGAAATAACACTTCAACCCAACCATATGTGTCTTTAGCAGGATCAAAGCGGCCGTTGCCACGGTCTTGACAAGCACTGAGCGCGTTTGTGGAAGTCAATTTTTAGTCTCACTCTCGCTTCAAGAAAACAGATTGTTTCGTCATCGACTGTGGAATTCGCCAAGAGAAAGTGTGTTTGTTCTTCATGCGCTTGCTTGCGAAATGGTTTGGAATGCTCACTGAGTAACTAGATACGGCTACTGAGAGACGGGCAGCGTGACGATGAAATTAACTCGAGCAAACATCTACGACTTGTATCGTTGTTATTATGCAGACGCATATTTACGACCGGGGAGAACAGCGGAGACTTGATTAAAGGCAACAATGCTTTGATCTAAAAAAGAAACGTATAATTTGTTTACGTACATGCTCTCTTCAATGATACCGCCAAGAGCAAAGCCCAAAGAGGATTACAATTAACGCCTTCCACTTTTCTAGCACGTGACCTAACGGCAGCTTGGCTCTAGTTGCCATTGTAGGGTGTTGCGAAGTAGTTGGCGACAGACGGACTCACTGCTCCCTGTGAGCATGTAAAGAATATTTTGCTTTGCCAGCCGCTAAGGGCGCTTTTATCCACACAGGGTCCTCGTTGTTGGTCGCTGTCTCCCGAGAGAAGTGAGCTGACCCTCGCGCCAAAACCGACGCGTTGTGTTAGGCTGGCGTTGAGCACTCTTGCCGTGGGATGAGAGCGAAATGTTTGTGTCGTTTTGTAAAAACACTGGGTTTGATACAACGGACGTGCGACCTGGCACTCTCAGCAACCGCAAGACGTCCACATGATGCAAACTGCTGATCTGCGTTTGAAATTTTAATGCGTAAAACCTTCTGTGCATCTTGCCATTCGCTCACATATCCAACCATACGTAACAGTTGGAGCGGAATAATTGAAATACTTGTGCTGTGTATGCAAAGCTTGCCCCACTTGTTCCCACGTTGCCCCTAACTACTACTCGCAATGTCTGATACAGACAGTGTGGCAAACGAACAGTTTGAAACTCGTTACGTCACCTCTTCCAAGTGAATTCGCTTCTGTAGCAACACGAGCGTAGTATTCCACGGAAAATCATCTGATGCGCCATAGCAGCGGAACGCCTCGTGAAAACAAAAAACCTCTCGAAATGCCAATGCTTACCTGTAGAGAATGGGCGTTTGCCTACGCAACAGTAATGATCGCAGAAATCAGGTTCCTTGTTCACGTTTTTTGCTACATTCAATTGGATTTTTTTTGTTTTACGATTTTGTTTGACAGAAAGGCTGTGACAAGACGGACTGAATTCAGCAATCAATAACTTCGCGCAGCTTTTTGGCCCAATAGGCGCAATACGTCGTTTTCTAACACCTTTCCTCAGTCAATTGCCTTCGAACTGAAGCTCGCCGATCTACGAATTCCGTTATGAAAAGTGGTTGCGTGGTTATCAATGATCTTTCAGAAGCACCCGCCACACCTACAGTGCCTTCTGATGTTTTACGATCCTTTTTGATGTGCGCACTTTAACACGGGAGCGTCAGCTTTTTGCAAACAAACAATCCCCACTGGTGGCGCGGATTGAAAGTCCTGCAGGTCGCAATAAAACGAAGAACTGTCCATATCGGTTGAACGCTACTTCTACATTTCTCATTAAACCAAGAGCTCAAGATTACAGCTACTTGCCTAGCCTATAGCTGTCTTTAATGCAACCTATACATTCATTAATTATCGGAATATCCACCTATCTGTTGAACTGTCACCTAGGTTTGCAACAGTGTTGCTTCTGCAATTTCACTTTCTAGCAAGTCGGTTATTTAGAACGTCGACTGAACGAGGAAGTGTTATGCAAATCTATGTCCAGAGCAATGCAGCTGACAATTACGTGACTCAGTCGCTAAGTAGGCAGCGAAGTGCGGACCCGACGTGCGATCGCTCAAACTCACGTTCGGCAAAGCTGGCACGCTCGCAGACAATTCCTCTTCCGACTTTTAAATGCATAAACTGTCGGAAGCCGATCTACGCGCACTGTCGTCGGTGAAATCTGAACCATAGCGATGAAAATAGCCTTGGGGATGACTAGAAGCTTTTAAAACCGATGTCGTATTAAAAGTCACCCGAAATCCCAAATTTTATAAGCTTGATCTTTAGGCATGTCGAAGCTTGCTCTATCGATTCGTATCGAACTATTGGTGTCCTGCCGAGGATACTTCCTTCTATTCCGCTCAAATTGTTGCTATCTACATTTGTAAATTAGATCAACCTGGAGTTCTAGGTATATTGAACAATGCAAAAAATGTTCCTAAGTATCGCTGCTTACATTTTACATTCGTAGAGTCGGGAATGAGAAGACACACAGCTCTACATGAATTTCGAACAGTCACCTATATTACCTGTAAAGTAGTATGCCATGGTGTAGTGTACCGTTTGAAACACAGAAAACGGTTTTCTACATTGAATCGAAGTCAACCATATCTTACCAGTGTTGCAAAAACAAAGTACACAACGAAATGTTTTTAGTATTATTTTCGTTGCAATCATTTTTGTTAGACGCACAGACTGTCAGGTCTCTATTCTTTCCTGTAAACGAATGTTTGCGGACATTACCTTGTTTAATAGATCATCCCTCCTTCACGTAAAATGTTCAAAGAAAGAATTTTCAGCATTAACTTATTTTATTGAAAAACTTAACAGGATAAACAGTGACTGCAACTTCAGCCTTTCAAGGTTTCACGGAGAATACCAAGGTCGCACCAGTGCTAGTGCTCTATCGAACACTACGACACCGTGCCACTGCCGTCTCATCGAATAACGCTGTACTTTCTGCAGCTTGAAATGAATAAATCTGCGGCCTGCTGTAACAAGTAATGCTTAAGTGCGACACGCGATTATTGGCCGCCACCACTCATGTTGATTCCGTGCTTCTGTTACGCAGCAGTTTGAGAGCAGTTTATAAACAAAGAGCGCCACCAGGCGTTTTCACGTATTCTACTCAACTTCTTTGCGTTACTGTAAACCTTGTTATTTGCACTGTGAGTATGTGAAATTTGTAATTACGTCCTCCCAATAATGTTCAATGCATCATTATTTGCTCCAACACTCAAGAATATTTCAAAGCTAAGAGCAATAATAAAAAATCGAATGATGACATTCCAACAAGTTTATGAAGGAAAGCATCAAAACTGCAGCTTTGATACAATGGTGCGCACCAAACACAAGCCTCACACCTCAAGAACAAAAATAAAAAAAATGCAATGTAAAATTGTTTCAAACAGCGGAAGAAAATTTTGAACTCTAGTTTGCTACTGCGGGCAAAGTGGTGCGAGAGGCTGGCTAATAAGAAACTTTTCCGGCATGTTGTACACAAAGGAAGCAGAGGTGGCCTTAGTCACATTTTCTGACTCCAACTCCACTCCTGTTCCAAAATTTTTGAATCCGGATCCCAGGTCCGAAATGAAATTGTTTCAAATTTCAGAATCCGAATCCTGTTCATGTTTGATACTCAAGCAATGACATATACAAAGACCACGCAGATTCCTGCTACTGCCTTAACTAAAAAGTGACTTCGGATCCGGTCCCCGTTTTTCACAAATTTTTGACTCCGGCTCCTGATCCCAGTCCGAAAAAAACGTAGAATCCTGCCGGAGTCGACTCCGGCACTCCGGATCCGTGGCCACCTCTGAAAGGAAGCCACAGCTTACAGAAAATTGCAAAAATTTGGAAAATATTTGCTTGTGTTTGGCGCGTAGTAAGACTTGACAAGCTTTTATCACTGTGTCTTATCCCATTTGTAAGTTTTGGAGAGTTGCACGGTGTTGGCGCACCAACACGACGAAAAAATCATTGCCACAGCGTGCAGCACAAAAACAAAAAACGTGTCTATAAGAAACTGCGATGGGTAGGATTTCTTAATTGTATTCTTTTACAAACAATACTATGTTGGGAAAACGATTGTTCTGAAGAAATGTATGCTTAACTTCGCATGGTCAGAACAACGATAAGAAACGTAAATTAATCGAAACAACACAAACAGTGAAACAGCAGTGAAACCTAATTCGTATGTTACGATTGAATAAAATGAAACAGACAGTCTCTATTCAACAAAAACCAGCGCCGGATTTAGATGGTTGGAGGCCTGGGGCCCAGGCGTGGTGGGAGGCCCCATGTGGGGATACTAAGTCTTTAGGTAGGTGATGATCGATGAAGTCAATACTATTTCCACGAATCATTTTTTTTGTGATGTAATCTTGTGATGGCACATACGTTAACTCCACTATAAAACAACTTTTTGACGAAACATGATATTTGACAATGATTAACGATTTCTGTTGCAAACCGTTCACCAGAAGCATCGCATTATCTTTTTTTGAATATCTGCTTAAAAATCTTTGAAAATTTTAAAAAAAAATGTTTCTGGGCAATTCAACGTTTTCATCATCTCCTTTAAGCGCCAGTCCTCGCTCAGCAAATCTTGTGGCAGAAATTAAACGTTGCAGAAGTTATTTCCAATGTTGTACGCTTTGATTAACCTGACCAGCAGAGCCGGATTGAAGGGTAGGGAGCCCGGGGCAATTTTTACTGGAGGGAACCCTATGACGTAATTCATGACGTCATCGTTTGTAAAAGTTGTTTTCGCTGATTCGCAAGGTTCCCGTTTGTTTTTTCCGATAGTCGAGAATGTGCTTACTCAAATGCACATACAGTTAGCTGCGAGAAGTAGGCCTAAAGAGTGTATTTTTACCAAGAAAAAATATTTCTGTGAGTGACTTGGCAAGAAACAACATTCACCCGAACAGTAAGCAGAAACCAGAGATTACAATAAAAAACACCGGAAAAAAATATGTCAATATGGCCAGCCACGCTGAGTGTGAAAGTTGTTTCCAAGCTAATGCTTTTGATCTTCACCTTCATTTTCAGGTGCTCATGCTCTGGTTAACGCCACTGCTTTAACGTTGCTACTTGAAAGTTTTGCTAGAAAAAGCGATTCAGTCGCGGGGTTTCAGCTAACACTGCCAGATCCTTGCGCGTTTTCTTCTTAGAAACTTAGCGCTTTTTAGCTCCTGATGGCATTTCAGATTTCGGCATTGTGTTAGTTAAAGACTGCAATCTCGTTTTCTGCTCTTTCGTTCTACAAATCAACTGATTAAAACCTTTTCTGACGGACCATGCGATAACATGTGGTGTAAATGGCGTGAATAGCTTCATATGCTTTATATGTTTATAATGTAACACAACGACAGCAACCATGGGAAGAAAAGTGTGTTTCCACCACAAGTTACACTTTATGACGAAACAAAGGTGCAGTTCGGCTGCCGCGACCTCGAGACTGCACCAGAAGTTCGGGATCGTTGATACCAGTGTTGCCACTTCTCCGATATTTTTACATGACATCACATACGATGTTCTCAGATAAATTTCTGAGGTCTGACGTTTTGTCGACAAATCTGATATTGATTGGGTTGTTGCTTTTGTTTTCCGCATTTTATCTCATTTTAGGACAAAATAACTTTCATTCATGACTTGTAAGTTTCTTTCATCAATTTCTCACCCCATAGGTGTAGGAGCAGGCACATTCTTGGGGGTGCGAAGGATATTTGCCCAAATTTTCCCGAAAAAAATCAAAAGAAAATGACCTCCAAAAACAACTGACTGCATTTGTTTTCACGTTGGGCGCATTTTTTTAATATAAGCACACTTGAAGCACCAGTTTTGCTTGCTGAAATTTTCCCTTAACTTACCTGAAAAGAACTAAATAAAAACATGACCTCAAAAAAAACGTCTGCACTTCGATTTTGGGTGCCATGTTTGTTAAATCCAACCACATACAGTGCTTTTGCGAATGTTTTCACACATTTTGCCCATATTTCCACAGATTTTTCCCGGATTTTCACCAAATCAAAATTTATGGGGGTGGGGTTGCACCCCCTGAATCCCCGCCTCCTACACCATGTGTCTCACCCTAATGTGCGTTTGGTTATCGTTTCAAACTAAAGAAGCTCTCTTCGTTGCGTTGTGACTAACATTTTACGCAAATTTGAAACGACTTCATTCAATGGCGATATTCCGCTCTGTTTCGGATTCAACGAGGGTATTCACGCTTTGTTACATTTGTTAATAGAAGCATTTAGCTTATATAAAACTGTAGTGCAAAAATTTGATGTTATCTGATGTTGAAAAATGCAACAATCCGATATTAACGAGACTGACCCCAGTGGCAACATGTATTGATGCTAAACAGCAGTCAGCAACCACTAGCTTTAGCACGCAAATAGTAACGTTTTCGTGACATTTGTGCAATAGGCGTGATGCACGAGTAGAGAGTCATAC
>JGI24159J19872_10000738_pt1 | contig 32013 bp, 26 predicted proteins | sample Ectturendosymbi4_FD_19872 | JGI IMG/M metagenome (IMG submission 19872) | reverse complement strand
CGAACCAGATAGAAACATACTTGGTCAAGACCAGAACCGTCGCCAGAAAGTCGTCAATAGGGGGGCTTTACCTTTGTGCCGGGGGGCTTTACGTTCGTGCTGGGGGGCTTAACATTCAAATTTGGCAAAAATTCCACTAACTTACAGTGTTTCATATTTCAATTCGGGGGTGCTAAGCCCACCAAAGTCCCGATTGAAAATATTCATCTCCAAGCAACTGTAGAACGTTGGTCTATCCCAGAAAGACCCGGGCTGTGTTACAGTCGCCCACTTTTAAAGAATATCTTCTGGCAACGTCTGTTTTAATACCCCGAAATGCAAAAAGTATGCAAAATAGGTTGGAACAAACGTGCGTTCGGATAAAGAAGTAAAATGGGTCGTAAGTATCGCTTTTCCACTTTTATCTATTTCCGTAAGCGCAGTGTAACTCAAGTTGGACAGTCACTAGCCAGAAGCGCTGTTCCTTGTATATTTTAAGTTGTGAAATGCGGAAGACTGGACTGAGGCTGCTTCTGATTATATCTTGTGGTTAGCACCAGCTGTTGCGTTGTTTACCACACACGACGGCTGGCATGCGATTTGCCGTAGTCCATCGGATATTAAGTCATAGTGTAGATCTGCACGCGTTAACTAGGAATTGTTGGTATCAGAGTCAGTCAGTCCTGTCTACAGATTCTTACCAGTTCACCAACAGGAAAAAAGACGTGCTTACGATCTCGTTTCAGACTAGCAAGGCGTTTATTGCGTAACGCGTTCTGCTTTGCTGCGAATGTTGTTGATGACTGGTAGAAAACCCTAAGCTCCGCACGAAGACAACGGTCTTGCCAAGCTGCAGTCTGGCGCGGATATTACACCTACATTCCACATGACGGACTACTGCAATTTGGATTACGTTTCCAATGTAGTAGATGACTTCGTGTCGGAAACAAATAGTGCAAGAACGTCACCAAATGAGTTCTGGGAGAAGATTCACAGTAATTACCGTGCTCAGCAAATGTAAGTAATCGTGTCAGCGCTGCATGGGCTTGTGGCCCATTGCAGCAGAGGTAGGCCTACTGTTCTGATAAGGTTATAATCTTAAACCTAAAGCCAAATTTTTGCGAGCAATTGGCATATAAAACATTGCAGTAGCTCGTGATTAAACCTGACTAGTACCAAGCAAAACTTTCTTGTGCAACATTTTTGCGCACAACCGCAACCATTCGGTACTTTCCGTATATGTTTGTGTGAGGGGGACTTTTTTCAAGGCGGAGAAGTTCCAAAAATGGCAGAGAATCTGCAATTTTTACAAACGTTGTTCCAAAATGAAGAACTTTCGAAACATTGCATACAGATACATTTCCCTGTGTTTTGCCCCGTGGTTTTGACTCTGCTATCCTGGTATACCAGCTAACACCCTTGGAAAAGTTCAGCATATGACCTGAAGCAGCACCTTCTGACGCAGAACCTCTGGCTTTAATTCATTCTTTTTACAGTTTTGCTTTCATTTTAGTAGAACTCGATCTGCATGGCAAATAATTAACGTCAGGGACCACCGAAATTCTGTTCCTGTTTTTTTCAAATGACCATATTGACACAGAGCTAGGATAGTGTAGTGCTTCCCATATGTTGTCAGACGCTCTCTTTGGGTTTGTTTTTTTGCCTTTTTTGTTTTGTCCCTGCGTATAGATGCGCTGGCGACTGAGGTTGTTTGTACACTATTTTATAAAATTGATCTAAATCCAGGTAGCAACAACAATAAGATTTTTTTTAATGTTGATGCTGTGCTTTATCAAAAAATTGCCTTTTCAAAACTTCGGTCGCACTTAATGAAAGCATCTTACTTTTTCTGTGAACACATTTTTCAAAACATGCAACTAAATTGTATGCTGCTCAAATGGTTTTCGGTGATATCGAAACCAGAGCTGCAAGTCTGCAAAGCAAACTATTTTGTACTATGTTGGAAGGTGCATCATTTCACAGAGCGTGCCAAGACGGACACGCTTTTATGGATTGTAACCGCGAGATCGATGGGGAGCGTATCATCATGTCACGTAATAAAGATTTAGAAGAAACGAGTTAAGAGACGAATGATAAAGTTTTTGCGCAATTTAATCACAAGTGCCACATTCTGAATTCAGATATTTATCTAGCTTTTAGGATACGGTTTCGCAAGAAAGCTTTCATTGCCTTGCACTAATATCGGCGCTGAAAGGTCGTATGCTTATCGGTCGTTAATTGATGTGTTATTGGTGCTGCTTGTACATAAAAGGTTTCTTTTTTTATGCAGATACGCGCAATGCTTGATTTTCAAGTATATATCCTACACGTACGGCCTTGGTAAGTGTTGCATTGTTTCCTCGTGTGTGCATGTTTGTTTGTGTGTGTTTCTGTTTATCATTTTCCAACATACTTTTCACCTCATTTTTGCGGAGAATCGTGCTCGATCATTATGACGCTGAACACGAGATCGTGATTCCGAAATAGCGCCGAGGCGTTTTCCAGATCGTTGAGGAAAAAGCTGATTGAATTTTTGAAGGAGAGAAAAAGATGTTACCGCCGCAATTGCTCACGCTACAGCCATTCGAAATCTTTGTCCCTTGTGCTTTGTTGGGTATCAGATTTGCATAAAAGAAAGTTGCAAACCAACGAAGCGCAAGAATCTTTGTCAAATCTTTGTCAAAATGCAACTGGGCTTTAAATCCTACGCTAAAAGAACATGCACAAACAGAAATATTTGCTCTTCTAGAAACTTGGGGAATTTGCTGAAGTTTGTTTTTTGCCACAAAAAAGTTGTATTTGGATTTTTGCGTTTTAAGTTTGTGCTATTCTGGACCAAAGCTCCTCAGCGTGTTTCGGACAGAGCAACTCTTGGATTGCGTTTGGTGTGTCCTGGACTTGGTCCTTCTGTAACAAGTTCAACTATCCACGTGAGGAGTTAGCTGCACCAACTACTTATTTATATATCTGTAATCCTGTACAATAATTGCTGCACTTTACGAGAACCCTAAAAGTTACTCATGCGTCAGTAGAAGTTTTTTTCCTGATTGATGACAGAAATGTTTTTGAGGAGCATCGATTGATGGCGAATTACCTTGTTGTTTGGGTTGAAGTCACAACTATAGTTATTTTCTTCTAATGGACTTCAACGTGATTAAGCAAAAAACAAAAAGATAATCAAATTGTGAATGGACCCCACGTGAAGTTGCCCTAAGGACAATCGTAGGTCGTGTTTCAAGCAATAGCAAAACTTTGAATAAACGACAATGATGTTGAGTTTTCTGGAGTTATCAATTCATGGATGAGGTATAAAAATGAAAGTTAGAAATAATATGCTTGAGTGTAAATAGATTTGCCTCGCCGCAGTATATGTTGTTACGTGTTACATTTGATCAAATTCGGTAGAGATTGCTTTGGTGGCAAGGTTTTTTGCTTTCTGATTTTTTAACACACAAAATTTTTTTGTCTGAGGTTGAAACCAAATTGCAAGCGCTGCAGGTCACGATTTTGAGGTTTATGTTAGTTATATACATTAACCACTTAAGCAGCGGCCAAACCGCCGGTTTGTCAATTGTGTTCAGCGGCCAAACCGCCGGTTTGTCAATTGTGTTTTGTGACTCAATTCCGGATCGGGATCCAAACAAGATTCTTCTCCGTGTTGATGGTACAGTTTTTCACCTCAGGTTTGAGTCTGTGACGTTCCCCAGCTTCGTCCATTGGTCGCTTGGAATCTTCACACATCTTCCAGCTGTTGCTTGCAGGGCAATCACGTGTGTGGATCATAACTGGCCGCTTTGTTTATGTTAGAAAACTAACGTGGAGTGTTACGGCCCACCTCTGTTTGCTTGCGTCGGAGGTCACGCGGCTACTTTGTGGTGAATGCTGCATTGTTGGCGAGTCAATGGCAGGACCGCGCGTGAACCATTCCCTTGCGTCCACCCACGGCTGCCGCACCGGTGGCTGGACAAACCGCAAATACCGTTTTTTAATGACCCAGAACGGAATCGAACCTCAGCCTACATAGTTACTTGGCGCGTGATCAACTGACTGCGCCACTTAGCAGGCAATATATTTCAATGCAGGTCACAAACCTTTGCGCGAGGCAATACGCGTCATCAAAAATGTAACCTTTACTGGTCCCAACGAGAAGAAGACAGTGGAGATCTCAAGCTCGAATTCAACGCCCACCAAATCGACGACGCCACGGCGCCAGTCCCTGGTCCTGGGAGTGTCTCCTGTGAAGCGCCAGAGGAGCCTTAACTTGTTAGATCGCAGGGCCAGCGCCGGAGACCACAAGAACTCCAGCGGGCGCAACACCGCAGCAGAAAGCAACGGGAAGCCCCTCGAGTCTACGCGACGGAAAACCAGTGACGGGCTTGCGGAGCTATCACTGGTTTTGCAAGGTTTGGGTTGATCGCTTGGTATTTTGAGCTGAGTTAAATTAATGGTTGATCAGCTGCGTGAAATCCAATGACTTGAAATTTTACCTGTCACTGCATTTTGTGAAGCAAACCATAACAGCTGTATTTTTTCAGAAGAGATAAATGTGATGAAGACACTGCGTGATTTGATGTATACTTTGTCCTTCATGTTGCACACGTGCAGTATTGGAAGATGGGACTTCAGCCACCTCCGCGAAGTGTTCTTATTATGGAACAAAGGTACATTTTAACGGCTGAGAACGTAATGTCGTTAAAGTTGAAGATCTTTCTTCGTTAAACAGGCAAAATTTTTATCAGCTTTGTGTCATGCACAAAATCCTTCGAATGTGATTCGAATGTTGTTTGCACAAAACTGATCACTCGTTGCACGATCTTTTGCAGCCCGCGGTTGGGAACAGGATCCTACAGGCTTCGAATCTTTGGTAAGTTGGCTTTCAAAGTTTCTTTCGCTAATGCTGACGCTCACCTGTTTCTGATATGATGGTGGTTCTGCTATCGAAACTTGTGTATATGTCATAATATACTTATAATAATTTTTTTGATGTGACAATGTTTGCGGCTGTGAGAACTTGCTTGCCGTGAAAAGGCTTAGATTATTTTTATTTGCTTGAAGTAGAACACGTAGTAATTGCATACATGGCTACTATTCCGTGTTATATCCACACGTAAATCCTACACTGTAATAATAACCTTCAATACTGAATCAATTTTAAAATATATATTCCTAGGTGATTTTTTTACTTGAAAAGTCGACAAATTTAAAGCTAATTTTCTAATGTTTCTGGGTCACAGTGCTGGTTGTTGCTTTTTGCAATGAACCTGTTTCCTTTTGTCCCGAGTCTGTTCACATGGAAATCGTGTTAAAGTTTGCTTCAACAGCCATAGTGCCACAGCCATTCGGCTGAGTGTTCAGAAAGCGCGCAGGGAATACTAAAAATGCTCTCAACAACGTTTGCCAAGATCGCATTTGGGGTGGAAACTTTGAAATAACGAGCGAACTGATTCCGTCACAAACATTTTGCAAATTAATCGCGACGGGGGGTTGCCTGCAGGGAATACTGGGGCAAGGTACCGGCTACTGCGCCCTGCTTTGCTGGAATCGACGAAAATTTTCGACATTCCGTATTCGGATCGTTTTAGTTCAGCAGTTGACTGAAAGCGCTGCATAAATGCAGTATGTGCCGATACTTTTCCTAGGAAAGTACCAGATTTTTTCATCATCAGAATAACTCACTATCCTTTCCTCGTCAATGATTAGATTAGGTTTTACCTACGTGGGTTTGCATCCACTTGAACATTGTGCTATTAACGCATGATAAGTATTCGTGGATAGTGCCAAGGATATCAAAAATACCCTTCCGTTGGTGAACTGCTCTCGACAAACATGGCGGCAGTATGCCACTGTGGGAATGTAGGATGATTACTGCACGTGAACGTTTACGTATGCGTTTTGCAGAATTATTTGTTGTCATGAGAAAGTGCCCTTAAAAGTGTTCGATTGTTTCCTGGAGAAATTGCCGAACTGTTTACTTCTGAATCTTTGTGGTTGAATCGGATAAAGCTCTGCTAAGAGTTTGCAAAAACACGAATACGAAGCAGAACTTATTTGGTGCTTTTTGAACTTCAGCAGGGTTTTGCTGATTTTCGTGACATGTGACGTAATAATGCCCGCTTGTCTTGGCAAATACTGAGGAGCAGGAAAGTTCTAACGACAAAATATATGAATCAGCACTAGGTTGGCTCCCGCTCCTTGAAAAGAAGCGGCGCTTACGCTCGCCTTCCTCGTTGAAAAATGGAGTGGCTCTCACGCTCTTTATTTAAACAAGAATTGGCGCTCCATCCCCCTCCTTCAAAAGACAAGTTTAATTTTTATTTTTGGGCAAATTTCTATTGACTTGAAAACTCAAAATAATTGACTGCAGAATTCAAAAGTTCATTTTATTGACCGAAGAAACAATTAAACAGGCAAATTAATGTTTCTTGAGTTTCTTCATCAAAGCGAACACTGAATAAAAACAAGACAAAAATTTTGCGCAAGTTGTAATATCAATCATTGTAGGGATATTGTCTAATTTCAGCAAGAAGTTCTGAATGGCAGTTTTAATTTTGGATCCATTGGAAGCATTAAGTTTTGACATCATGAATAAACTCTGAATTATAAAAGTATGCTTGTCTCACAAACTAAAATAAGATCTAAATAAATTTGTGCTATGTCACTCTTCAGACAGCTACTTCCACTACAGGAGCAGAATACCATCCATTCTGGAATTTGCATACCGCGCGTAAATAACGGTTTGCCACGCGCTCAGGCGACTTTTTATTGCCTATGTCCAGCTCTGTGAACCAGCACTGCATTTTTCTGGCGAAATTGTAAAAAAAACTGAATTTGCAGCCCACACTCGTTCGAAACTGCCATTCGGGTTGCCTGTCGTTTACTGTGATTTTGTTTTCCTGAATGCAGTGGAGCCGTTTAAGACACAAAGAGCACGTTTCATTGGCACAAGTTTGCCAAGTTGCGTTATTTTTAATTTGCCGCGATGACAGCAATTACCGTGTACGCAGGTACCCCACAATAGCGTTTGTTTGGCTTCATCCATGCCGTAGCATGACTCGTGATGGTGATTTGGAAGCTTCAGATGTTTGCTGCTGGCAGAGCAGCAGTGAAAATGCCAGACCAAGTTGGACATTGCCATTAAATAAAAGCGCCCCGGCTCTTAAAGATTCATTCTCTGTGCAGGGTTTTCTTGTAAAGCTCTGCAGCGTTTTCACGCAGCGCCGTATCCCGGTTAACGTTTTTCCGCTGACTCTCAACAATCCAAAGTAGCGAAAGCGACAGCGCGTGGGGATGATAAAAACAGCGAACGTTTGGTGTTCAAGCGCGCGCCGTTCTTTGTCTCAAGGTCATGAAGAACTTCTCCCGACCTCCAGACGAGCAGAGCGACGAGGAAAAATGGAAGCTTTTATTTTCGGACATACTCTCGTCTCACGTCATCAGTGAAAAGGACAAATACAATACGCTGGACGACAAAAAAGGTCTGTCGATAGTGGCCAGTGCCTTTTGGTTAATATAAACAGATTTTGTCAACAATTGCAAGCAAGTCTATTTATCAATTACATGGTGCTACAACCATGTTCGCTTCAACGTGATGATACCTCCGGTATGATCCGCGATTTTTGTTTTCCTGCAAATGTTGCGAACACTTATAAATGGTCAGCAATTTTTGACAGACCGTAAAAAAAATGAAAAGGTCCAAACTTTTGCAGTTGTTTTTGAACGTTTGACACACTTTTGACAGAATTCTGTGTTTAGACAAGCGGTCGTCCCAGCCTAAGGGTTTGGGGTGCACTTAGTGCTAACCTGGAACGCGCTTTGTTGTTGGTTTGTTAGTAACAAAGACTTCGCGTTGTGAACACTTCTATCTTTCTGTGGAGTGAATTCGAAAAATAAGTTGTTCTTCGCCCGCTTTGGTTCTCGTTTGCAGTTTCAGGCCAGTTTGAGAAAAAAACTTCGCTTCGCGAAAATCTGTTACGTTTCAGACCATGACTTTTTTCGAAATATCTGTGAGAATGTTGTTCGCAAACGTCTAGGGCTTGACGTTTGCTTGTCCTACTTGCCAGAGCGTGAGTGGTTTTCAAGAAAAAAATTTGTAGTTGGAAAGTGACTTCACGCGATGTGTAATATCTTGGTTTGTTTGCGAAACGACAGTTGCGTTGTCGCCAGTTTCTCGGGATTCCTCAGATGTTAGGAACCAATGTCGACTGCGAAGGATGCGGAAAGAAACCGCGTTTGCGTCACTCAATAGCTAAATGTGCGCGTAATGATTGTGAGTGCAGTGGAATCTATCATTTCTACTGATTGCGTTTGCAACAGGGTAGTTCTTTGTTTGGAAAGAGGTAGAACAGCTCAGTTGTTGACTAAAGGCTGTAGTTTTCTAAGTGAAGCACTATCAAACATTTTGAAAACTTTCACAAGCAAAGCCAAAAATATCTGCTTAGGAGACCAATTTCCAACGTTGTGCACATACAGCGCAAGTCCGATGGCTGCTGCGTGAGATAGCTCTTGATCTCGGGCTACTGCAAAAAGTAAGATGATCATAGCAGACGGGGTTGACGGGTATGTGCTTATTCACAGGCGAAGTCAGCAGTTTAGAAGAGGTTGATGTGATACTGAGTAAGATTTCTGAGATAGCTTTCTAGCAATCATGGGTCTGGTGGTACTCACTCACTTCCAGACTAGCACGTGACACGATAGTTAACTGTATCGCACCGATCTGTAGCGATGCGTTAGCGGACCCGCAGCACCACAAGGGTTTTGCAACTTACTGGCGTGAAACACTGATTTGATGTTTGAAATTAATCCAAGCAACCAGGGCGTAACTTTGGATCTGTCAACATTTTTATTGGTCTGATGTGAAAACCCAGCATCGCCTTTTTGATGGTGGCAGCCATTCTGTTTTTTTGGCGATCGTGATCACAAGAGTGCTTGTAATTAACGCATTAATGCGATTGCTTGCGATGATCTCGTTCAAGCGGGAAAACTTACCGGCTGAGTTTGAATGCATGCCATAGTTTCATTTACGCATGCTGTGGTTGCAGAATGTGACGTAAAACTAGCAGTGCTCAGTTTTCATCACCTGTCAAGGATTAAATGAAAATTTTCTAAACATGTGAAAAAGGCAAAGAGACGAAGGTTGTTCGTCCGTGGCAAACATTCTTTTGAAGTTGATGGAAACCGTGCTTTATCATCTAAGCTCGATCTCAGTCGGTACCTCACAAGCTTTTTGTGTTATGTTCAATGCGAATTTTGATTATTTTCTTTCATAGAGCAATATTCAGCCTGCATGCCATCGCTGCCTAAATGCAACGCAACTCCAATAAAAGCTGGCTGCGACAAGCGCAGGTGTAGTTTCGTGCAGGTCAATGTGAAAATAGAAGCTGAATAAAAATAAGTCGTCCACTTGCGAGATTTCAACGTGAGTCTCGTGCTCTAGCGTGGAAACAGCGGGACATTAACAGCCAGCGAAGTAATTTTACCCGCTCTACAACACAAGCATATGCGGTGGACTCACTGCCGTGTCGGCAGAAACCTTTCTGATGCTATATAAGGCATGGTTTATTCCTCAACACGCCGGGCGACACATCACGCGCTTCTGACCATTTGATGGTTCATGCGTCCATATTTAGTGCAACTCAAACTTTCCTATTGAAGCAGCACGCTTGTAAGCTTCGCGCCTGCAAGGTGCCCGGGTCTCACTTTGCCGAAATGTTTTTATTGCTATTCACGAAAATGTTTTCAATACAATTGTATATACTTTTTTCAGTGAGGTCAAACGCACTGAATCTTTTCGACATATTTGTAAAATTTGTAAACGTAATTGCAAGCGGCAATACTGTACGAATTTCGTATACGTAAGAAATGCTGTATTTGCTGAGCTTTTCTCAACGGCTTTATTCGTTTGCGACTATAAATCTGCCTTGTTTTTTAAAGCAAGCTGTTGCCATCCGTCATAAGGCGCTTGACGACTGAGACCTGAGGTCACAGGTCTTACGTGAATATTTTTTCGCAAACTTTGAAGATTGTTGTACGGTATTGAAACAGTGTTGCCACTCAATCCGTGAACTTTTTTGCTTGAATATAAGAAATCGACATTTTTCGAAAAACTCAGTGACAAAAGTTTGACCAACCGGGCAATTTCTGGATTATTGCTAGTATTTCGAGGAAAGTGGCTCTTTGTAAATATACTCGTATAGAAAACCTTCATCTGGAGCATGACATTGAATCTAAACTTTCTAAAGTTTGTAGACATCTTGAATACTGTCGATCTATATTTTCGTTTTGGTAAATCACCAGCTCACAAGTTTGTTGTTTTTAAATTTATGTTAAACATATTGTCAGAAATTATAAATTTTAGTCAGGTTGTCTGTTGAGAAATTTCAGTTTGAATTTTGGTTCTGATGATGAAATACACGCGGTCTCTTCAAAAACCTTGCCTTTATAATTTGCGACATCCAAGTCAAAGGCCAAAGAGCAAGCTGAGGTTGAAATGCGTTCAATTAAGCCGGGAAGTCAAAACCAATTTTTTAGTCATAGGTGAATAACGTAGTACCAAGAGTTGATCTTAAAGTGTCTTTTCTTTGGTTTCGTTTACAGTTGGAAACAGTGTGAAGTACTGGGCCCTGCTTTACAAAATCAAGCAAAGCAGCGGAAACATCAAACAGATCATGGACGCGCTGGCGGAAATTGCTGCTAAGGTAAACTTTGTTCAAGAATGTACAAAAAGCATTCAAAGAACACTACCCTCGTACTTCCAAGTTCTTTTCCTCATTGTCCTCTATATCTGCTGATTGCCTCAAGAGAAAAGGAAATATAGAGGCAAAAACTTGCACTTGGGGTCTATGCAAAATTGTGTTTCACGGACAGAAAGGGCGGCTATAGTGTTCGACAGCATGTGATCGTCGCCAATTTTATCGCTAGCTGTTCAACAACAACTGAATTTAAGGCTGTGATGTCTTTTCACACAAACCGCGGAAAATAGTGATTTTTTCCAAAAAAGCAGTAAAGCACCCACTATACCAGTCTTTTTTAAGGAAAATGTTAGGTACCCGGTATGGACCTGTAGGGACCCGATCTCTCTTATTCTAGAGACCCGATTTTCTATGATTCTAAAACACCTTAAAAAAACCCTGCACTGTACCCGCATCGGCTCTTCAGCAAACATTTAATTTGAAATGCGCGGTTTTCGATTGCGCTCATATATCTTGATACAAACAATTACATGCAGCGTCAAGTGCTAGGCAGATTTTCCGCGATTAAGAATTTAATACTTTTTTCAGATTCGAAAAGAACGTACATTTTGAGTAAAATATATTACCTATTTTGTCCTGTAATCATCAAATGCAGCCACTAGTTCACAATCACAACGTTAATCCCAATGATAAAACGATTATGATAACCCAACTGTCTCTAAAAGTCTACTACGTGAATAAAATCGTTGTGACATAAACATAGTCAGTTTTTTCAATTTTAAAACACGGTAACGTCCTCGGCGCTCCCTGAAAAATCACAATTATTTCAGTTTTATGAACAAAAACGCAAACTCTAGTGTTGCAAATGCAATTGTGTTTTGTTTCGAAAACACTGTTTACATCTTCAACAAGAAAGAAGACAAGAAGTGCCCTGACTTTTAAGTTTATAAGCACCCTAGCGATCTTTTAAGCATGCTGTGAACTTCGACGAAACAGAAACATTTGGCTGCCGCTAGTGATTGGCAATCCTCGAATCGTCTTCATTCACCCCCTCCTCGGGCCCAGAACCCAGTTGTGTGATCCACCCTACTGGTTTTATTCAAAATATGAATCAATTGATTGAGATTTCTAGTGTTGCCGCTTGCCGTCCCTAATTGAGTCCTGCACGGGCCGACTGGCCCGGCCCATCCCTACTCGTCTTGATTCAGGCCCGACCCAAGGTTCACTGAGTTTGAATCTTTTTATCCCGGTCCAGTCCGGCTCGTACAACAAACCTGTTCTCTCAGCTTGACTTCTGCACATCGGGAAACACGTGGAATGAAAAAAGTGTCCATAGGTGCGTCATTGGAAAAAGCACTGCTCTATTCATTCATGGGATGGCGTTTGGGCCATGGCGATTTCGGTCCGGAATTACTGTAGAAAAATTCCAACCTATACAAGCCTTTAGTCCTAACGATGCTTGACGTTGACTGATGTGCTTTTTTTGTAAGCCACACCAAACACGTGTTTTGTGCTTTAATGTTATGCGCTACAATCTTTTGAATATTGTTGGATATGCGAGCATTAGTTGTTTTGCAACTAATCATCCAACGTGATTTCTGTTAAAAGCATTGGCGTTTTCGCTTCAACGACTAAAATAAATGCGAGCTTGCTGAGCGCTGCGGGTACGGACATGTGAGGCACGCCCGTAATTTTTTCGCCCGTTGTGTTGCAAACCTACTGTATTATTAACATCCATTTCCCTCGTTCAACTATTTTTCAATTTTCATGCAAGTTTGCCATTTATAGAGAAATGAGTTCCGCTATTTAATTGCGAAGAGACCAAGAGAGATTAGAAAGAAAAAAACTAAAACTTTCGCTTTGCAATCAGATTTTGTGTTTCATTATTATCTTAATTTTATTTTGCGTTTGTTTACCTCTTCTTACATTATTTTACCACTGAGTGAAGTGGATTATGATGTCATATATTCGTCTGTAACGAACCTGGCACACCTGCAAAAATTTCCAACTCGGCACCTACGGCTCCAGGCACTGCAGCCATAAAGAATTGCCTTATTTTAGACGTTTTGTTCGAAATATACGTTTGTAAAGCTTACAAGTTTTAAACTCCGCGATTTTCCACATTGGAAAGTCGTTTGTATTTAGAAAACAATTGTTTCCAAAATTCACCAGACGATCACAGTTGAAGTTATAATACTGCTGTTGAAAACCTAGAAGGCAGATTCACTTAATTGAGACCAAGTGCTGCCAATTTTTACATTAAACCAAGAGTATTAGACATCAAAATGGAGATAGGTGCTGCTAGTTTGAGTCATTCTCGTTAATGCAGTGAAAAGTACCTCATTGTGTATGTTGGGCTTTTTCAGTGTCACATTACTTGTCCAATTTTTTGTGTTTGTGTCTTTGCAAGGGTTTGTGAAAGGCGGACGGGCATCCCTTGCGTTGATTGGAAGAAAATGAACTTCACACGAACTAAGAAAATGTTGCTCTTCGAGGCCCATTCTTCAGTTTATCAACTTTGCCCATCGTGTAAAAACCCATTGAAATGAATAAAGGATGAGCAGATTACTGCGAGGTTTTGTGCTAATTCCTGCAGCAGCAGTGCAGGTGCCTTCGTAGCTTACATGCAGCAAATACAACCCATGAGCTGAATGAGGCCGAATATTCTTAATCCCACACGTACATTATGTCCTGCTGCGTATCCTGAACAACGCAATCATTTGCTTTGCGTGTTTGACAGCACTATCTCGCACAAGTCTTTGAACTCTTGAAATGTCCCGACTTTAGTTTTGCTGTTTTAGTTAAATAAATTTGTTGCTATAACTTCAAAAGGCACCCGATGATCGGAGTGCAACTGGGGTGCTCTGCAGTTTGACAAAAAGTGGAGAAACCCCTTTAGTCATCATTGTTTCGCATCCGTTTTGGCCTGCGATGGTAGCGGTTTCACGGGTCTCGCCGTGATTCAAATCGCCGAATAGTATCTTGGCAGACCGTGCTCTCTTCCGGCTTGCAAAGCTGACCAGCAGGCAGCTTTGTTGTGACACATTTTGACAGTCCCTTTGCTTAATCTAGCCCTAACGTTGTAACCTCGTTTTTTCTAGCTTCTGCATCAGATCTCAAGTGTGGTCTGCTAATGGTTTGTCAGTGCACTGAAATAATTTTCTTTTATGGCTTGCCCGCCCCGTAAAATAACTTCGAATACCTGTCGGCATGGTCACCTAACCAGCATGGCGTAACTATATACTCCTGTCAGTGAGATAAAAAAAACACTTTTCGTTTTGTCTTCAACTCAACTCGTTGTCCGGGGCAGCCGTCTTGTTTGTTTCCTTTCTTTAGTTCTTAGAATTGACCACAGCGCTCCGGGAGCAAATGCTGTTAACAGCAATGGTGCTTGGCTTCAAAAAAGTTTACTCTTGCTTTGCTCTTACATTGCACAGTTTGAAGAACGAAGGACCTGCAGTGGTGCTGCAAGTTTTGTGAAAGTGAAAAATACAAAGTTGTTAAAGTTGTTTTTGGTAATTCATCTAGCTGGGTTTCTGCGTAAACCCACCCTGACAATTGGATGCAGCGCGGGTCTTATTGTTGATTGCAACAACTGATACCATGAACAGTTTGACATCCCAAGCAACCTGCTAAAACAAGTCTTGATGCCTTGAACAATTGACTGACGTCTTGACAACATAACTGTTGCTGCCACAAAGAATGTGGTGTCGTGTCAAATGTTCTGCGCGATGGTACCCGTCGTTGTAACAAATCGTTTATAGTGCCAATTTGTTTATGAAAACTTGGAAACGTTTATGGAAGTTTCTGTAGTGTTTTACGCGTTTTAGCTGTTGCTTGAATTTTACCCATAGTTTTGGCCGGTGCCACCTAAGACTTTGAAAATTGAAAGAAACCAACTTTAGCTGCCTGGCTACACCCATGGGAAGGCGACAAGGAGGCCGACGACGAACCAGGTGGCGTGATTACATCTCCGACCTGGCTAGGTCGCGTCTTGGTACGAAACTTGGAGAATCATCAGAAATTGCTGAAAACCCTCATTTATTTCGAGACCCAGAGCCACTGCTACCGAAACAGATAGAAAATCGCGTGCGAAACTGCCTGAACTGTAGCTGCTGGTGCATCAGCGCCTAATTTGCATATACGTTTCGCAGTTACACGACAACACTGACGAGAGCAAAGTCCTACCACTATTGCACATCGTCTGTGATGTAATAATCACGGTAAGTGGCTTCTGCTGATGACGCTCGAGATGCCTATCACTCGCTGAGACAATAAATGCGCACTGCGCAGCCTATAAGTTGTCAGGAAACGGGAAGAACTGTTGTGGCGCAGTTACTGCACCCGATTGCTAACTTACGCGATGACATACATTTCCTTATGCTTGGGTGGAAATTGTGGTGTTACTTACGGAACATAACACTTGGAAAAAGTTGTATCACCTGGCATCGCTCTTCGTTGTGCGTTGTTTGAAAGAGTATTTGCAATTAATGTGAAAGTACTTGTTTTGTTGGTAAAAGTTTTACCGTTACAGCAGTCGTTCACTGAAGCTTAACCTTTGAAATTAAAACAGGCATTTATCGCGGGGAAGGTGCTTGTGTGGTCAAATTTTGCTTTTATTTGTGTGGTGCGTAACACGCAAAGCCATTACTGTACTTTGCATCTATTGTAGTTATCAATGATTTGCTTCGGTCTTACCCGGTGTGGCCATGTTTGGGATCTTCAAGTCTTGCATATACTGATACAAGTAAAACTCCATTTTTTCAACGGGTTGGAAATTTTCTTTAAAAAAAGCAGAACTTTTGTTGACTACACTTCGTGCGAACTTGTCGAAGAACTTCATGAAGTAAGCCAGTAAGGAAGCTGCTTCAGTGAAATGTTTTGAAGTAGATGCTGACAAGCGCATGCTGGGCCGGAACTTCTCATTAATATGACGCAAACAACGAGTTGTTGCGATAAAAACATTTTTGATTGCAATCCCAATCATCTCCAAAAGCAAATTTGAAGCAACATTTTGTTTTTGATGGTTTTGACAAAAGAAAAGCACATTAGGAGCCTAGTAGTGGTTGGCTGTCTTAACTGTAGTAACACTGAAATTGAGCAGCCACAGTAAGAAAAGCGCTTCAGTAAGTGGTTGTTTTCTTTACAGGCGCCTTATGTTCCTGTTGCATCGCTTGAGAAAATGTACGCCTCCATCCAGATGTTTTATCTGTGGGCGAAGCCGATATCTTCGGCGGTTAAGGAAGTCCTGGATTTGATTCAAACAGAAATGAAATCCCCAGGTGCGTTACTGGCGTTGGTTTAAAGACATTTTTGATCTTGCAGCGGATCTCACAATCAAAACACATCTGCATTTTTGCGTTCTCCTCTTCAGTTCCGCTGTTCAGGGTCGGTCGACGTTGCAAGTGCTTTCGGGCAGGCTACCGCACCCGTATATAAAACTTGTCTTTTAGACTGCAGTTTATGATGAAACATCCCAACACGATGAGAAGCTATTAACCGTAGGCTACGTTTTTCTCCTTAACGCCTATTGTCTATAGTTGATAAAACGTTTCGTGGATCTGGTTGAAAATCTTGAATGGTTACTGTGGCCAGACCTCATCAAAAATCTTTATAAAACTACAAGACAAATCAAACACGCTATTCAACGGTATGAAAAAGTAGTATTAATTACCCAGTTTGTAATATACTACTTACTTAGTTTTTAACTGCCCTTATATCGATGTGATGTTGTTGTGGTTGAGCTACATATGATGCAAGGTAATCATGTGCTTATCACTTATTGGCGCCCATAACGACGCTACATTCTGGACGCCGGGTTTCTGGCGTAGGTTTGGACCAAGAAAATGAATGAGTTCACTTTTCAACAAATCCCTTCCATGAGTACAGTTGCACTCAAGGCAAGTTGGAGCTGGGGTAGGGACAGGTTAAAAACAATGCAATCCCCGTTTTTACATAATTAATAGTCATCGCCGTTGATGCCCAGCCCGTTTCGTTGAGGTTGGAGGGAGGTTGCACTGCGCTAGGACGGGCGAGCTGAATTTCGATCTGGAACGAATCGTGTTCCAGTTTTTGCCTCCGCCTTTGGAATGCATCACATGAGCGTTTTACACATCGCGGGAACAATTCAAAGCGTGGCTCGCTGGAAACTTCTGTCGCCCTGGTTCAGATTGTTGTTGGACTACAAGGGTGAACAACCTGCGGCCGCATGCGGCCTTCGATGAAAATGTATGCGGCCGCTACTTTAAAATGCAAATTATGGCGGCCGTGCATTAATAAACACTCTTCGTCTGCTGAATGAGGATACTTAATAGAAAGACGGGCAAACAGACGTGTGGAAGCAGGCTAGGCTCAATGTGTGGAAGCAGAACAGAAGCAATTCAAAAAATGAAAAATATCTTGAAATCACTCTCGCTGGCGATCGTAATTCATAAAAACAAACGTAATGCGGTCGGCAATAGTGAAAAGGTTGTGCACCCCCCCAGGATAGAATCATACAATTGCGCAACTATTGTAAAGTAGCAAAACAATCCAAAAGCGACCATTTTCTACGGTTGCTTGCGGACAAATTCTAATCGCTAAACCCCGTTGTCGATTTTTTCCAGCTAAGGTTTGAAAGTCAACGAACAAAGGGATAAGTGTGTGTGGTATTCGTTGCATGCGCTCAGAACTTTATATTTTTTGAGTAGGCTGCACCTTTGACTACTTACTAAAGTATGGTCCATGCCAAAACAACGCTTTTTTCAATAGCTTGCCGACGTTTTCAACTTCTTTTGCTTTTTCCAGGCTATTACTGCCGAATAATATATTCCCAAGAACACGATCTGCATGAAGCTTCCCAAGACACAGACATTCCCATAGCGTAAGTCTGTTGTTACTTGGCAGTTCAACGTGTGGCAATGCATTGTGGTACATCCCAGTGTGATCCAGTATCTCATCCTCGGTCCTTCTAAGATGGCGTAATTCAAAATGAATGCGAAGTTGATTTTCACTGCATGTGCTGTTTACAACGAACAGCAGTTCATTTTTACTTTTAGCGTCGGGGCACAAACTTCACTGCACGAAACGCTATTCACTGTAAAGTTTGTTTCTTCTGGGGCAGTCCTGGTTTTTCTTAATGGATACTTTGGTTATTAAGGCGGTTGAAGCTGCCTGTGGAGAATTTTAAGTTACTGCATGCGGCGTAAAGTGCTGAAAGAAGGTAATTAGCCGCTTTGGGAGAAAGTGTTTCGGTGGGATCGAACTGCTTGAAATCAGGAAAAGATGCTGTCAGGCTAGTTTGTAGTGTTATATAACATACAATACTTCCGGGTTCGCAAAATGCATCACGGTTGCGTGAAATAAACTTCTGTCATCCAAAAGTGTTCCATGGTCTACAATAGTGGTTGGCAAAGTGCGGGTTTCAGGCCACTTGTGGGCCATTTCGCACTTTTTATTGGGCGGAGCAACACTTTCTGTTATGGGTCGCGTGGTATGCAAGAGCTATAGTCCTCCGTCGGTGACGTGGGCTAAAACATAGGCTACTGTAACAACTATGGAACATAGATTGTTTGACGTTAACAAAGCATAGTTTTTGTCATCACACGGTTTACGGCATTGGCATAGCATTGCTACGTAACAGGTAACTGAATGCAGCATAAGTTTGAGAATAGGCCTCCAAAAATAAGCACGGACTTTAATTACGACTGAAAGGACAATTTGGACCATCATAACGAAACTTTGCCGATCATTGGTCTACAGAACGTTTGGCAAAGTACAGACCGTGAAAAATTGCTCGTAAAGCCTTTACTTTTGTCCATGCGACCTCCCACAGTCACGTCATAACGCAGTTGAAGCAAATGGTTGTAACTTCATGCCTTCAAGTCCAGCGCCGAAGTTGCAGCGTTACACTTGTGTATGGTTTTCGGTGACCTTTGCGCACCTGGTTCATACAACGACACAGCAATCGTGGGTGCTTGCAGAAACAACCCCGTAAACATCCTGGTTGATACCAGACTGTCGAGGTGTCGCTCTCTGACCGGCGCTTTCAAGACCATAACATCCGTTCAGGACAAAAGCGAACTCAATCGGATCAGATATCAGCGTTTGCTGATCGAGCACATATTCCAGGCGGTCTTCGGACCTGACGGCTGCGATTTATCTTCACTGCAGTTGGCGCTGGAGGTAACATCGTTTGACATGGCTTGCTGTTTAATTTCTGGCAAAGAATGCTAAGGATTTAATGATAAACGATTTGTTGAAAACGAAGCTGGTCGTTTAAAAAAGAAAGCAATTTGTTCAAATACTTGTACTGGGGAAATTTTTGAATTTTAGCACAACTGTGCTGTTCGTTGCAAAAAGATCTTAAAATTCAATTGGCGTTGTTAACGCGTAATTATAAATGGCCTTCAGTAAAACTGGTAAGCTGCGTAAGCGAAACTGCGTTAACTTTGCTGACAGTGAGATTGAGTTAAATGTTAAACCCTCGCTTAAGTTTTGCGATCACATTAAAAATCTTAAGCTAGACTTGGTGTTAGGAATCGGCGATGATGTTGCCATTTAGAGTTCTCAAGTTCCTGGGACCAGGGCTAACTACCAAAAAAATTTGGCAACTGTTTCATTGAAAAAGATAAAACGTTTTTCGAGAGTTCTCATGTGCTGCACTAATATATTTGGAATTTCCGCTGACTCATTTCACGGCGTCAGAGGTTAAAAAAACAATTGATTTCTTTTTAAGAGCTGTTCAGAATCAACCCTGAAAACTGTATACGCTGAGGCATTGTCTGCAATGGAGCACTCCTTGGGTCTGGGAAATCATTCCCACGCAAACGAGTACGCGAGACAACAGCTGGAGGCTTTGTCCAACCAACTGACCGACGAAACCGGTAGGTTGAAGCCGACAAGCGACGAATAACAGTAAATCTGATGAAGGAAGCTTTCGGGTCAGTGACCCAAAGTTCACCTAGAACTGCAGTTCGCATGCCTGGTGGGAATTTAAGATGAAATGCAACTCTTTGCTTGTAGCAGCAGTTGGTTTCCAAGAGCGAAGCTCTAAACCAGTGGTTCCCAAACTGTGGTACGTGAAGATCTACATGGTAGTACGCGAAAATGTCTGCTGTCTGTTTTCCTTGCCAAAACAATATATTCACAGCTACAGTTTTTATTTAACGGGTTCTGATTTCCTGAGTTTTTGTGCACTTTGTTGGTGTTTGAAAATGGCCAATATAATTTCACACAGTCATTTTGTTGATGACGCATTTGTGTCAAGTCTGGTTTCGCAAACTTTTGATCGAATGATAGCTGGTTGGTTGATTGAGATTTCCTGGAGCAACGTGGCACATGGTGACAGTACGAGACCCACAAATGGTACGCGATCACAAAACGTTCGGGAACCATACTGCTCTAAACGATCCAAATCGGAGTGTGGATGACTCATGCTGAGCCACAGGCAGCTGTGTAAAATTATATAATGTCTTCCAAATTTTTTCTAGTAAACCTTATGCCAGGTCCCATGTTTTTGCTTCTCCCCTACTTTAATTTTTTGCAACATCACCTATTTTGGACAGTTTTGCGTCTTCAGCTTCAAGCTTCAAATTTTTTTCCAGAATTTTGTAGTTTATCATTCGATTTGTTTTGCGTCTGATCGCTGTAGATTCGCTGGATCTGGTTAAACCGGTCCTATTCACTAATAGATGGGCGTTGCTTTTATGTGTATATATGTTGCAAATACTTTTCAAGCAGTTGTTTACTAGAAGAAGATGCAAGTAAACGCGTACTTGTGAGCATGACTGGCATTCGTGTTGCGGAGAACGTTGTGGGAAGAGACCAACCACGGACGTTGCCTAGAAACAGACATTTTTTGAAAGCTGAAACCTCAATTAATGGAACTGCAGTCACTGTGTTCGGCAATTGTGTGATGATGTATCAGAAAATACAGTTTTTTGGTTGGTCCTCAATCAAGATTTTTTCAGAGGGGGTTGGGTCGTCCCAGGAAATGGATGGTCAAGATGTGGACCAAGGGGACGACAGCCTGAGGTCGAATTCGTCGAGCGGATCTTTGCAAAGCGTCGGAGGATCCATGAAACAGACTTCCAGGAACCAGCCACCCATCACCCGTACCGTATCAAATGCCTCGTTGATAAAAATGCCTTCTCTGGAGTCACAGGGAGACTTTGATGGCAGCTACGCGGCAGACAGCATGCGACATGCCTCGGTTTGTTTTGCTTTTTGTGTTCTGTGCGACTCGTTTAAAGCATTTGTGTGTTGCAGGCTTATGAAAACCGTAGTTAAGTCGCAGAGATGTTCTACCGTAAAAATGTTATATCTGGTTGTTGTGCAACTAATTTTTTGATCTGATTTTGATTCAACAAATTTTTTGATCTTCGTGTCGCAACAAGCGTAAATTTATCCAGATTTGGACGGAATTCACTATTCTTTTGATATATGAACATTTTTTCTACAGAAAACCACCTACCACTTAGTTTATTCTCTTCCTGTTTTTCGCTCGCAAACCTGTTCATTTGACGCACAGATAAAAACCGAACACTACGACCAGCGTCAACTCTCCGACACACTGTTCCAGCTTGTTCGCTCCGCGGCAAAAGAGTTTTTAGTTGAGAAGCGAAAAAGCAGCAGTTTCACTGTCGCTAGGCAACGATGTAAGTCAACCTACATGGCTACGGCTTGCTTGCAACGACGATTCAACAGTGCATGCCCAGTTATGTTGCAGCACATCGAATTGTTGAAAACTTAATTATTTCCTCTATTGTGTCACGATCAAATAACTTTAGACTGAAAAAAGACATTGAGGGTTTTGCGCACATTTGCACTGCCGACATGTTGTTATTCCAAACTTAACATATTCGGTCCAATATACAATAGCTAACGGTATACATAAGTATATTGAAAACAACTTTGAAGACAGTGCTCTCTTTTGATAGGCCTGCTCCAGAACTTGGGTGAAAGTCTATGCGTTTCTACCATAATCCGTAAAGCAATAATCCTCAACATAACTCGTAGACTATGTGACACATTTATGTTTGTCCAACTGCCTTTGTAAGAACTCGACGACCAATTTCCCAGATGCCGTTATGATTAGTGCCGTAGTGTAGGGGTCTCCAAACTTTTTGTCAGAGAGCTAAGTAATTGCACAGCAGTTCAGTTCTAGGGCTGGATATCTTAGTTAATGTGACTGTTTCGGGATGTGCTGCATTCTATCAAATCAACAAATGCCTCTTTAATTTGATTTTGGTGACGGCAGTTGGTGTCAGGCCGAAGACTGTAATTTGTTTCTTGCCTGGGCGATTGAGGTGAACGCTCTTGCCCAAGAGGGGCGCTGCGGCGATTCACTCACTGGTCATGGACCGAACACCCAACCTTTCAATTGAGAGGCGGACACTCTACCACTGCGCTATCCCGCCGCATTTCATGAATATGTATTTTTTTCATTATTGACAAGATGTCTTCGCAGCCTGATGAAATGTCTTCGCGGGCCCTGGTTTGGAGACACCCTGCTCTAGTACTTTGCATTCCCTAAACTCCGTGCCTTTATCAACGCTGTTGTGTTTCCACCGCTCTTTGTCCGTAAATGCAGATCTCCGACACTGTTCTGTGCGCCGCCGCATCAGCGATCCTCGCGACAGCGGCGTGATTGAAGATTACGCTGAAGCGCACGACGCACAGGCGAGCAAACCTCATCAAGCTTCGAATCTCGCCGAACCGAAAAATCTGTCGGCGAAAAAATCGCCGAACAAAGCCACTCTCAAGGTAACTGGAAAAAGAGAAATAGAAAAACTTTTTTGCGTAATGCACTTCATTTTCATCAAAGTAGAATCAACGTTTTATAGTCGCTTAGCAACACAGGGTATCACTTACATCTGACGTGAAAAGAAAATCATGGGCGGTTAATTACTGTTTGTCGCCAGCTTCAACATTTGCAATGTTCAATTATTGCAATTTTCAAAATCTACCCACCACACCTAATGGAAAGCATTAGAAGTTAGTGTTTGTATTGATTTTACTTTCATCTCCAAACGCACAATCATTGGATCTGCCAACGAAAAATTTAATTCCATGGATTTCTGTAAATTTAGTGATTTGCGTTCCTGCACTTCCCTTCGTTGGAATGATCTTGTGAAAAAGGTGTTATTTGCACATTTGCTGTAGCTTTCGGTCCACCGGAAAAAGTGTTGTTGACGAATATTGGCCAACTCTCCACGTTCGTTTCATAGCGTAGAACGATCCACAGTTTCAGAAGCTGCGTAGATGATGCGAAGTAGGTCACGCGTCGACGTTGCAATAAAAAACGCTCAGCGCATGCAGTGATTTTTGCGTCAGCGACGTCACTCATGTCGTGTTTTGAAGAGTAACGTTTGATTGGCTGGGAGACCTGATCGGCATCATTTGAAGGGAAAAGGCCAGTGTTAGGGGCTTTTTCACTAGCTTCTGGGAAACGTTCAGTTTGAAGGAAGGACATCTTCTCTTAGCATTTCCACTGCGAACTTCGGCTCTGCACAGTAGTCTTTTGCATTTACGCCACGATTAATTTACACATGACAGTGCTTATATGAACGTATTGTCGAGAAATGAGCTTTTTTAATGTGGCGCTGCGCACGACCTCTGTGTTTGTGATCCAAACTTGTCCAGACGTCTGTCACGTTCAGAATGACCCGGCGCTAGTTCGTGATAAGCCAAACGCCGCCTCTGTACTTTTTCAGAAAAATTTCCGCTCCTTTTCATAGCATATGAAATTAAATCTTGGTTAGAACAAATCCTGCATAGTGCAATTTATGCAGCTGATTCTTTCTATTTTACGTTGAGCTCACGACAAATTTTGTCCCGACTGTCACATACATCATATGGAAGACAAGTTTGCGAAATTAGGTTTCATATGAAACTGCACTGGAAATTTCCTTTAGTCAAGCGACTTAATCCACGCTGACACTGAACGCATGGAAATTTTTCTTAATAAAATACAGAACCGACGTTTGTATAGCTTGCGAAGTTTTCATTCGTGAAACAACACAGCTACTCGACAATTAGACAAAAACGTAGTCTTCCTCACATTTCAACCGTAAGCGTTGTGATCTCTATCGAAAATTTTGACACACAAGCAAGCTTCTTCTGTGCAGCGGCCAAAACTGGACATGAAAGACAGTGAAAAAGAGTGGCTCAATAGCTTCCTTGAACATGGCTTCGATATGAACGACTGTGAAATTGATAACCTCTTGAACCAGATGACCCTCGATACTCCCCCAACGTCCGAAGGACCTGGCCCTGACTTTCTAAATCTTTCGGCGCCGAACCACGAGGACGCTGGGCCGACGGACCATTCCGAAGGTCCACTAATGAAGGACCAGGACCAGGCCGTTACAGAAGCCCTGGCCGGTTTTAGCTTCACTGTAGAAGAGTTGGACGGAGAGATGAAGGAAGAAGACGATCACCCTCCAAAGAGCAAGTCCAGCAAGAAAAAGTCAAAGAGCTCTAAAAGCAAGTTCAAAACGATCAAACTCGCCAAGAAACTTGTGCGTGGGGCTGTGAAGCGGTCCTCGTCATCACGGGTGACCGAAGACCCCCCTCGAACAGAGAAGGAAGAAACAACCAAGGACCTTCGCGACGATGTTGGATACAACTTCCAAGAGGAAGACCTCAAGATCGACCGGTTGTCAAGTGAGGAAGTGCATGCAAGTGTTTAAAGTGCATTTGGATCACATATAGTAGCAATGGATGGTTGCAGTCGTGCGAATTTCTTTTCATCATGCAACGTTTGCATTAGTATTCACCTTTCAGTTCTGTGATGGTGGTCCTTTCAAAACGCACCACCCCCTGAGTAAATTTAGGTTTCTTGCTACGTGATTTAAACTGTTCTAAGTTCCTGCGTATAATGAAAAAAAAAACGGTGAAGAAAGTTCACTCTGTCCACGTTTCGCATCTGGACAGAGCTTGGTTAAACACGATGTAGCGAATGTCGCGTGCCAGTGAACTCGAAAAATGAGTAAAACGTTTTACGCGCTTTTGCAACACTCCTACTGAAAGAGTTGAAGCGAGTACAGTTGCACCGAGTATTTAACTTCTTTATTTGAAATGTGGCGTCTCAGATTCTTTTCTGAATTGACTAAAATTGTTTGCAGAGTCCAGGGGTAGAAATTTATTTTTGAGCTCGAGGCTGCATGTGGCCTAAACTACATCAATGTAATTAACAGTGCAAAAATCCTGCCGGTTTTGTTTTCTTTGACACAAAATATTTGAGCCGTATTTTTTCAAACATTTGTTGTTTTTTGCTATTCATTAGTTTCAAGCGGATCATCCACTACACCGCCCTCGGCTGCCATGTCTTTCTTCGGCGCGGTGACCGCGTCACGGTTCAGAACTCTGTCAGATCCTCTCAAGACTCGAAAAAGCCGCAGGCGGTCGAAGTACACACACGTCGGCGACATCTTCCAAAGTCAGAGTGATGTCAGTCAGAGGAACAGCTTCTCTTCCACGTACCTCGCGTCGTACCAAGAATGCGAGCACGGGCGGGCGGGCTTAAGTCTCTCGGTTTCCGATAACATTCCAACCAGTCCCCAATCCCCAGATTCAGGTCGACTGGACATGACGCCGAAACGAAAGTCTTTTCCAAGAGGTATGCTCGGTTCTGATTGGTTGTTGGCAATGATCGTTCTTGATTTTGAACCTGTTCGACCACCGCTTACACGTGATTGCCTGCTCCTGTGTGTCTACCTTATCACGTTCCGTTTTGGTCGTTTACGTTCGTCATGTAGATGTCAAGGCAAGAATGAGTTTGCCGTCAAATATGTCACGGAAATTTTGTTAAGGTCAGTGCTTGTGGAGCAGGATCGTGAATTATGTCCAACAGGTTCGCATTAATCCTTTTTCCAAGTTGCCATCGAGGTCTTCAGATTTTGACACTGCTGAGCAAATGTGCTTCCTAAGGTCACCAGCTGAAGATGCCAAAAACTAAAAAAATGCAAAATATGTAGTCGTTCTTTCAAATTAACCTGTTGTTGCCCAAGAACCAGACCAGATGGCCAAAATATATAAAAACTACTCGTTAAATGAGTGGTGAGACTTTTCTCAGTGGGACGTTTTGCAAATATATATTGCCATTAAAGAACCTTTTCCTTGCGAAGGGCAGTTAGCACTGAAGCATGGGAAACCTCTGCGTTACTTCAAGCTACTGTTTAACAATTTTTTTCCAGATAGACCACCTTAAGGTCTCCGTGTGTGTTGTGCTGCATATCTCTTTACGTATAAAACCAATCTTAAACGTTTAACTCAGAACTTCTTTGGAAATTCTATTGCTTTGTGATATTGTCCAGCACCCAACTTTCCACAGTTTGTAAACGGTTACCGTGCAGGACCTCAGAAGTTTAGATTTAAAGCTCATTGAGAGTTTCTGCCTCAATTAATTTACTCGCGACGTGGTTGATCTACTTTTCTGTAGTGGTTACTAGCAATATAATTATATTAGTGATTTATGCATGTTACATCTTCTCTTGCACGCGTAGTCTGCGCGTAACTTCGCACATGCGCAGTCTTGCTCGACAGTTGCGACGTCATCGTTTAGGGTAGTAGCGGGTCAGTGATGGAGATAGTATCGACGCATTTTTTTTGCGTGATCAGATTACGGAAAAAAACATTTTGTCACTGTTTTCATTTCCGTTTTTGAAATAGGGAGTGTATTGACGCTTTTTTTATGTTTTTTCCTTGCAAATCCATTTATACTAAAGTATGTATGTGGCGACGGACTTTTCGAAAAAAGATGGAATTGCAGATTTCACTCTCTGTTTGAAAAATGAACTATCCAAAAGGTTGCCTCAGTTTGTCGAAGCTGAAGAGAACATCGACGGATTGCTTTTAAAAGGGTGTACCAGTGAATTATTTTTCATAACTTTTGCTGCTGGCAGTTGTCACGTGCAGAGATAGCGCGACAAAAATGCCGTTTCTGTGTTGCAGATGCACGTCTGTCTGTGGGCAACGAAGCAAGAAACAGGTAAGACGTGTGAAATTTATCATTTTGACCTTGCAAGCCGTACATGTCAAGCTTTCTCAACAGTATTCTCAGCAAAAGTGAGCTCTTCTGTGGAAAGACACGCGATTTTTTCCGTTTTGCAAGTAATGGCAGTTTATCAATGTGGTGTATGTTGCGTGTTGCTAACATGAACTTAGTTTGTTGGAGCAAAGATTTTAGTTTGGCTACCTCGAACTTTTTCAGGCTGTCAGGCGCCTATAAATATTTCTAAAAAATCGCCCTTAACAAGTTGAAACAAATCTAGAATTTCCAAGCTAATGTCACGAAAAACCAAAGACCTTGGTGTCCACAACAAACAGCTCGGGCTGGAGAGTTACAACACCCTTCACATATGTGGACGTCACCGAAACGTAGTAGGAAATTACGGATGTTTCCGGAATCTCGTAGTGAAGTTTCAATGCTGCTGACAGTTGTCATTTGTACAAATGACGTGTTCCGTTTGTAAAACATTGCTGAGTTACGGCGATTAAGCGTGCCGGTTATAGGAAGGTTGCAGTTTATTCAGAAGGGGATTATTCGGTAATACTGTAGTTACTTGGAGTTTTTATTTCAAAAATATCAGTAAAGTAAGCCTTTTTCTTGAACTTAAAGAAGGTATGCAGTGTATACCCGCTTAAACCCTCGAATTCGTTCGTCCTTAGCTCGTGAAGTTGTAGCTCTGAGACAAGATTTTTTTTCTTTAAACATGGGATTGGTTGAATGTTTATGCTGTGACGTCACCGTGTTTGTCACAAACCAGCGCGCATCTCTGCGATTAAAATTTGTGGCCAAGTCAGTCAAAGAGTCTTCGGATTTAGTCGGAAGGTATCGTTTAAAGACGATGGCGCAGCAACAATTCCGAAAGTTGAAGAACCCCATCGGTGCGCATGACGTCGCCAGCCATGACGTCGCCAGCCATTCATAATATTTCGCGCTACGACGTCGAACGCCGTGAGGGGCGTGGCCGAGATCGACGCTCGAAACGTTCGCGCCGAAACTGAGTGTCCCGTGACTCGGGAGCAGCCAGCGCTTACAGACGATAGGGTGATGATGGGACGGCGAAATTTATGGCAAGTCACATTGCGCTTGTTGCTTCAACTTCGCGACTCCGGTTCGCTTGAACACCCAAACGCACAGAACTTGTTTTTAGCCAACACAGCACTTCAGCCGACTGCACGGCCCTCAATAGCTATTTCAGTGTTTCAAGCATATGGGCAGTTGCTTGAGTGTGTTGCCAAGTGCTGGTTGAAATGTTGCTGCAGCAACACAATAGACATCATCTCCTGACGTATTCACGTCAGGGAACCACATTTAAAGCTATGAATTCTGAAACAAATTCTTTCGTGATTGCTGACAGCAATGACATTCGGTGGCAGAAAAAAATTCCCTTAGTTTTAAGCAAGGATGAATCTTTTGCTCAAAGTACAAGTCTTCCCAAGTGTAAGAGTTCAGAATGTAAATCGACGAATGTTTTGAAGCGTTTTGTTTCTACAGCAACGAGAGTCTAATTCCAGTACAACAGAAACCAAGAAAGAACTCTTAACTTTATTTGCTAAAGCCGATTTCGCAAAGGAGGCATGTATCGCAGCTTGTGTCACAGACGCGTTGAGATTTGCTCGCAGTTTTGCAACGAGCCTTGTCTCCAGCGGAAAGCGCTTTGTTTCAGAATGGACTCCGGCGTCGTCCTCGATAAGCAGCGCGAGAGACCGAGATACCAGAAAATGACGTCTGTGCCGCACGGAGCTGATTGGGAGGGTGCTGGTGTGGCTGGAGTCAAGATATTTAAGAAGTTGGCTGTCAAGTAAGTCTGTCATGCAAGTTCTTTTGTGTGATGCCCACGAAAACAGCATTCATCCGATAACTTCACGGTCATGTACTGGTTATATTTGCGTTTGAGCCATGCATCGATGGCTTGTTCTGGAGAGGGAAGTGTCAGCAAATTCAACGAAAGCCTGACCTGGAAAACATCGTGTATTTTTTTCTAAGCGCTTTATTGTCGCATAACCGGATTGAAAATACAGAAGGCAAAATATAATCCTGATTTTCACTCTTGTAAAACAGTTTAAGTGCTTTTGTAACATTTCAGACGCTGATCTAATGGTATATATGTATAATTCAGAAATTCGGACGAGTCATGGATGACAAATTGAATCGAATCAAATATCGAACAACGCTTAGAAACGACAAGAAAATAATACCTTTGAGATATCGTGGGGAAGTTTGTTCGAAACGAAGGCGTTTTTTCGAAATTTTTCTGTTCAATTTTTTCTGTTTTCTGCTCGCAGAAAGACCAGACAAAGCAGAAGCTCGTTCAGCAGCCTCGGGCTGGGTCGAGCGCTGCGGAAAAAGGTGATGAAGCTGGTATTCGTCGGCAACGACCGAACCATCAGCGAAGTGGCCCGAGCTTACTACGAGTTGAGGTGCGGACACTTCGGATTGACTTATTTGCCGCTGACTTGAATGCTGTCGCAGCACTTTCACATTGAATTGCGATGGATTTCCCGCGCTTCACCTTTTACTATCGATATGCGCGCAGCGATAGCGTTGCTGTGCCCGCGTGCAACACGTTACTCTTCGCAAGACCTTCCAAGTTTCCGGCAGTAGCTGTTTTGAAGCGTGCCGGGCGTTGTGAAAATAGGCTCATCTGCTGTTCGACCTTGCCAGTCGTATAGGGTAAGTCGTGAGACCCGCGCTCGGAGCAGCTCTTTGCTCCTTGCCTCAAACAAGCTGGCGTTGGCAAAACATACGACGCCTTTCACAGCCTCTTCCTCTTTCCTGTTGTTTACCGCGTTGGGTTTGGTGTTAAGATCCCATGGACATCAAAGAAATCGGCAAATCTATTTGACGTTAGTGGAACTACAAATTGCATGCACCACATTCAACGCAAGTTTGATTTCGTGTGGCTGTCGTGTTTCTCGAAAGGTTTGGTCAGATATGGCCCAAGTGTGTGCAAGCCCATGCTTCGCAATTTTACTCCTTTTACAATCGTGGTTTTATGTTTTGTAAGCGTTTTTTTAGTCAAACTTCGATGGTTCACCGCACTTTGCACATTTTTTGTTTCGCAACGTGATTGCAGCATTTTGAAAAGTCTTTCCGTCGTTATTAAGATTTATAAATTGTGCAACGGCGTAGATCGCCGGTTTGTGACGCATAGCTGGCTACAAAATCGTTTTTGTTTTAAAAATGCATGCGTGGTTCACCCGTCTTTCACCCGATAATCTTTCCTAGTTCCTTTTCGTGACTTTAAGTCCAAAGTCAACTTATATGTGCCTAAACAAACGGGAAATAACCAAAAAAATCATGTAATATTTCCAGCGTGCATATGATTTTAGTTGTTTATGTTATACGAAACGCTATATTAAACCCTGAATTGTTAACTTTCGTTGAGAAACTATACTGGTTTACAACGTATCCGAAAATTTGAAACCGCAGGCGGAAACAGATGACGAGAGCACCACTGCTGAACCACATTGATCTCCGTATATTTTACATACCTGTTGGAGATAGTGCATTCGAAGACGAGCGACCTCCAAGCACAGGTTAGAGACATAACTTTTTTTACCAGATGTTTCATCAGATGCAAGCAGTTTCCAAAAAATATCGTTTTCGCATATTCCGTGTCAGGCTGCTTCTGGCTTTGGCCTCAACAGAGACAGGGACTGTCGTTGCGAAGGAATAGGGAAGCTTGGGAGTTCTAAGCCCTGAAATGGAAGTTCGGGCCTCCTCATTTTCAAGATAGCATATAACGCTAGTAAGCAATAATCCGTATGTAGTTCGTCACACCCAGCCTCCAGCTTGAACTCCCTACCAAACCTCCCGCGGCATTCAGTGAACTGTGCACCGTCATTTTAGAATTGTTAAGAACAACTCAATTTGTAAAGTCCGAAGCAAACTCGCACCGTTTCAACAACTGTCAGCGCGTATTTTCGAGGGCTGGCCTGTGTATGCAAACAGTATTCGATGCTATTTGAAAGTGCTCGAAGCACCAGCTGAAACACGTGCGATTGCTATCGGGCATAGTTACGCCACTTGATGCTTATTTTCAACTTTATAGCAAACGCAAGACACAGAAAAGCAAACACCGGTTTCTCTTAACGTCTGGTCAAGCAGTATTTTTAACAAGATTGAGACATGCACGCGCAAAGCATCTATTTTCAAATGAAACTCTTGAAAACTTCGCGTTTAAAGCGTATGTATCAGTACAAATGTGAGCAAGCTTGCGAGACGATAGATCATTCTTCTGTGTAGATCAGTGGTTCTTAACCTGGGGTAAATTTACCCCTGGGGGCAAATTTCATCTTCCAAGGGAGTAAATTCACTGAACCATAAACTGCAACAAATGTAAATGTTTATAAATCTTTCTAAACTACAGTTTGTTAATTTCGTATTTTTAATAAATGAGCGTTACTGACTCGTAATCTTGTTTGATAAAAGGGTAAAATATGTAGAAAAGGTTAAGAACCACTGGTGTAGATTATCTGAAATGACAACCAAAAAAACGCACCGTTTTCAATTTGCAGGCGAAATGACGAAATTCGATCTTCAGATCGGTAAAATGTTGGGAAGATTGGATCCGTGGTACCTAAAATCGGTTGGCTTGACTTTCAACAACCTGCTACGTGTGATTCCCAAGGTTCGAATGTTTTTTGAAATTGTTATGAAGTTGTTTAAATGCTTTGATCGGTGTGAAAACTACAGCGAGAAGAAAAATTGCAAACATACGATTTGAAGAGAGTTCAGTTTGGAGCTGACAAGGCGTGTGCCGGTGATAATATCCCAGCAATGCATTTTGGCAATACATAAAGCTCTTGAATGTGCCTTGGGGAGGCATTTCACTTTCAACACCAAGGCCCGGAAGATCATTGAAAACTCAACAAAATTTGCCTTAACAATGTTTTCTCCCAATATGGCGACCAGTTATATAACCAAAAAAGCGGAACTATTATCGGTGATAATCATACTGTTTTATTGGCAAATATCGTTGTGCATTACATCCTATATACCTGATTGCTGGTGTGCAAAGTGAAACAGAACTTTTCCGTAGTCATCGATGACATAATTTTGATAATGCATCAGAATGCAGGCATCCGACAGGTACTAACTTCAGCATTTGCCGACAATGACTTGGAACTAACATTTCGCAAAGTCTGCACAGCTGACCAGACGGGCGAAGTAGAATTCCTCGACGTTAATCATTGAATAACTGCTGAAGATGATTTTGGGTTTGTCACTAAAAACTTTGTAAAACGAACAGCGGAAGAAAGGCAGTTTATTAACGGCAAATCGCACCCGCCAAAGGTCGTGTAGGTCAGTTGCCGATGTCGGCACCTCCATTCACTACGTTTAGAACATTTA
>JGI24159J19872_10000737_pt1 | contig 32016 bp, 18 predicted proteins | sample Ectturendosymbi4_FD_19872 | JGI IMG/M metagenome (IMG submission 19872) | reverse complement strand
TTGTCAAAGCTTTACCTAACATTGCTTTCTTTGAGATTTGGCCAGAGCTGGACGAAACTCTTACGATGTTTGCATTTCCATCTTTAGTTTCTATTTCAAGTGTTTTTCTTTTCGACATAGCTAAACTAAAACTAAAATCCTCTCGGCCACAAAATTTGAGAAACATCTTACCGAAAAGCTAGCTTCGGAACAAAGGGACACTGAATATATGTAACTTTGGTAAACTATTTCCATAGTGACCAGAGTGAAATAAGAGAAGCATATGGGGATGAACAACCAAATCAACTTTTTCAAAGGTTCTTCCTCGCGGTTCTCCGTTTCCAACTCATGGTTAAATTTCAAGCGTTCTTCCACCCGAGCAATGGCAAGAAACAAGATCAGGAATCCTATAACTAAAGTGAAGGCCCCTGATATGATGTAAGTCCAGCCTACTGGATTAAAACCAGGTGATTCAGATGAGGAATCAGTTGTTACAGAGACATTGTATTCAACCGTAGTCATCTCAATGGTTTGACTTGAGTTATGATTCGGACAACTGTCATCAGCACTTTGTACTTGATCCGCCATTTCCAAAAAAGGTGCAGCTGAAACAAAAAGTGATTTTAACCAAGCTGGTATTTAACTGTCCTGCAGAACTCAAGGTAACGCTGCTTCACTTTTTTTAATGGAGGTTTTAATCTCTTTCCCGCATTGATTCTTGAACTCTATTTCCTTTTCATTCAGTCTTACTTGTAACCTAATATGTAGACGCAAGTTCTGTGCGACCTGGGGCTTTCCCCACTCTGTCGAAAAACCTTATGGGGTATTTAACAATACTAAGAATTAAAGAAACCGTCTTTTTGGTATTGTGAAGTTTCACACGTTCCGTCTAATATTTGTAGTCAAACCAAAACTAACCAACACTAGGAAGAGACCAAAACCAGGAAAAATGAGAATATATCTCAAACCAAATAGTGGAACAAAAAATACGTTCGCTGTAAAATGAAGCTGCTCGACTGATGCTATCGGTAAAATAAATTTTATGGTATTGAAACTGTTTTAGCNGTTATTGGTTGTTCAAAGTCAGGTGATTGACAACATTTTTTTCAGTCTGTTCATAACATTTGAGGAAGATGAATCAGATTTTGACACAAATATAAATAGTTTTGAACTGATTCGAACCGAACGGTTTTTGGTTAGCATCAACTTTCGACAATACCTCTCGTGCCGTTTCATACAGAACAAGCATCATCAACTGAACTGGTATCAACCACTGACAAACATCTTCCATTTGTTCCACTCATAACACAGTTAAATCTCTTGCAGCAGGAAAAATCTTGTGAATTTTGTAAAAGTATGAGGACTATCGCTGTGTGCACCTCTTTGGTTCAAATAAAACACGACGTTTTCCAAATCTCTTTTTTCATGTAAATGCAAATGTTTTTTATCTTTTCTTGCCATCTGAAACGATGACAAGAACCCTTGTGCAGGCCCGTAACTATGGGGGAGCGCAGAGGGGCGAAAACCTCCACAAAAAAATGTTCGCCCTCCGTAGAAAAATGTTTGGGACATAGTTCAAAAATTTTGGACCCCTCTCAGAAACTCTTCGCCCTCTCTAGTGCTGATTACGAGCCTGCCCTCGTTTTGAATTTAGAAGCAATGAAAGCAACAACATAGTTGCGACATCAACGTATTCAAAAAGATAATTTGTCAAAAAAAGGAATGAAAGAAGGAAGATGAATAGATTGACGAAGAAAAAACGTCATAATGATCACCAATATTTTTGACAGTAACAAAAGACTTAATGCAAATGCTTTTATAGTGAATTTTTTCTCTCCTGATAAGCGTTCTGCATCGCTTGATTTGCCATCATTTTCATTTTCACGAAAAGACACAACTTCACATTAAAAGCAAATAATCTGATGAGCAAAGATGGGGTCATTATAGGTCATTGCAACACCTGTACGTCATAGTATGGTTTCATTGCTCCTGTGCAAAATTGTTGTTCGAAAACTCAAACTGAGTAATGTGCAAACAAAGTTTGGATTGACGGCATGTACAAAATTGAAGAGGTGCGTAATACAACGTAGCGATCCACAAGATACAGTATATCTGACTTCAAAATATCGCCCCCACAAAAATTACCAGAACATATGAATAACTTACCAACAACCGGTGCTAGCAAAGCTCCGACGCTGAAAGCGAAGTGAAAAGATTGCATGTAAGGTCTTGAGCCTTTCTCACCCCACAAGTGCAGATACAAAGACTGCATAGCTGTTAAAACACGTGTCACAATTTGACGCTCAAGGTCAGCAAAACACTTACAGTTCTGAATTGGTTCACAGCTGGCATCTCTCTGTTTTTCCATTTATACTATTTGTGCAAACCAACACCCAAAGACGCAATTCTATACCTGATCCAAGGTATCCGAACACAAGGCCAGTAATTGCAGTTGTGATTATGAGTCCAGGAAGATTTGTAACCCAAGGTGTTATCAGCACCAAGACTCCGTTCAAAATTATGCCTAAACCTGTGGAAATTTCCATTTTTAGCGAAAAAAACAACTCTCCACATATTCTGATTCTGAATTGTTTTTCAACTTAAAAGCACAATATTTTAAAATATGTTAACGCGCATTTAAAATATGTTAACACGCATCACGGCCCACATAAGATATCTTAAGTAGGCCGTGAACGCATTCACGATTATGGGGTGACTCAGCTTTAAACAAAAGCTGTTATTACTCAATTCTGACCAGAGTCATCACACTTACGAAAGTTCACATTTGTACAGAATCATTGTTAGTCAAGCTCAACATAGCAAGGTGAGCAATCGAGTTGTGCAATCCCCAGTATGAAGCAACTCTTCAGTTTGCGAATTAAACGTTTCGTACACGAGCACTTTGTTAACTTAAAAGGATTTTTTAATTTTGTAAGATATGAATTTACGCAATTTCTGACACTGCAAGAAAGATCATCATACTCAAAATATTTGAATTGAGACAGTGTTCAGGAGCAGGAATAATTTAAAACGATTTTCGATTTCGATTAATTTGAAGAGAAAACTTTTGATTAATTTGAACAGTTCAGCGAAAAAAAGAAAATAACATTCGCATGCTGCCAATAATAACAAGTGTCGGTTTCTTTGCATTAGGTGCTACGTGCAACTTGTCTAGCAAAATCAATATAACGTTCACTTCCGGCAAGGTTACCAGATAGCAGCTAATAAATATATTTTCAGTGGCGACTGAGTCAGTTTGAACTGACAGTGTTCCTACTTTTTTCCGAATATGAACTATTCCACACCTTCGTATTTTATGCATTCATTTTGCTACAATGAGATGTTTCAGAAACATAAATGAATCGTTTATTTATTAGAAACCTTATCAAGGATTTGTTTCAATAGGGCGTGACAATTTCAACCGAAAATTCATTTAAATTATTAGGTGTATAAACATATTAAAAACTTAGCGATAAGCAAAATTCCGTAACAAAGACAAAATGCAAAACAATTGAAAAAAATTATGCCTACCGTACCTAAAGTGCAGGGAGAGTCATCTCATTGAAACATAGAAGAAAGGGAAACGTTGGTCATACAGTACAGAATATTGGCTTTGTAATTTTTTGGAGTGTCACGAGTGGTCTGCAAGCACTCATCTCGGCTTTCCCTGCGCTGGGAGCCACACGGTTATGGGTGACGGAGCAAGGGGTTCGGGGTTCCGAGTTCCATATTTTAAAGTGGTGATCCGATATACCTAGGACCCCAATATATTACTGCATTTTTAGAAATATATGATAATCTACATCATCTTCCAAACATTGTTGAGTGGCTGATTTTGTAAATAAGGCAAGATTGTTTTCAACTCAACATTGTTTCGATATACTGTACATGCGTAGCTTCGTATTTCACTGATAGCTTGATACAAAACAACTTTTTGTCAAGTAACCCAAGGCCTCTTTGCAGTTAAGAAGATCAAGATGGCCGTGTGCGCAGTAAACACCGAAAATACCACGAATTTTCAAATATTGGGCACCGCTCACCACTCGTGACACTCCAAATGGACGACAAAAGCGAGTGTAATGAAATGTACCTGAAATTGCATGCAAAGTACTTACCACAAGCTAAGAACGCTTTGAAGTTTTTAAATTTGTTCATGATGAAACCGTAAGCCAGCGATCCAACAAATTGTCCGATGGATCTTCCAGTGAATGTTAATGAGACTTGGCCAACCGTAGCACCAACATTGTCAGCCAAATAAAGAAGTGTTGGGCCAGACATTGATGCAAATAATCCCTTGACAATGAGAAAGGGGTAAATGTTGACTATTTTATTCAGCCGCAATGGCATGCAGCTGAAACGAAACCGCAAACTGTGAATTGGTTAATTTATTATACTTTTGAAAACGTAAAAAAGAACATTTTTCCATCACAATTCCGCAAAACGTTTTTTCAGTGCTGCATAGTTATTTCATTGAATACAGTTAAATCCATTGTTTGAGGCTTTGGATTTATCAGCGAATTACATTTTAATTATTAATTACAAGCAGGGCGTTGACTTTGTTATCGTGTAAGTTTAATTGTTATCAGCCTTAATGTCCGACTTATTTACATTTGTTTCAAATGGACATGACATTACCAGTTAAGCAAAATGATGAGACTGCCTCTAGAAATAACAGCACTTTCTTTTGAAATTGTTTGTTTGTTTTTTTGTTGGTTGAGGTTTTTTAAAACTGGGTGTTTTTCAAAAAAGTTCAAGTACATCATTTCTTGTGAACTTGCTGTAGGAAAATTCAAACAAGTGAATGATTGAAGCCATTCACTGATGCTTACATTTGATTTAAAATAGTTTCATTTTGATTCATATTTATTTGGGAAAGCATTTCAACAGCTCAAAACATCACACGCAGCACAATGCGGTGTGGAAGCAGTGGTGGAAGGAAAGCTGGACATATAAGATGCATTGTATTGTATCTAATTAAACCTGGGTCACTCACTGAAAAATAACATCACAACCAATGGCACACAAACGTATTCCAAGCACATTGTTATCATGTTTGCGTCTTCCTTTGGTACTTAATTTGACTAGGTTATTTCCTAAGTTAGTTCACGTGCTATCTATCCTATGTTGAAAAAAGGTTATAGTAATGAGCAATACATAAGGTAGCACATATTTTAGACTGATATCACCATACCTATTTTAGAAGGTAGCACATATTTTAGACTGATATCACCAGTTACAGAAGGATCAACATTAATCGGTTAAAGAGGCATAATTTGTGTTTATTTTTGAAAGTTTGAAAAGGTTGTACTTTTCGTAGATCAACAGACTCATAAATTTCATTCCGCATGTAAGCGAGAGATTTTTGTCCGGTAGCCAATCTTTTCCTGGGAATTGTATAGTATGTACTTGCGATATTCCTTGTCTAGTATTATATGAATGTATATTGTCCTACTTTGTGAATAGTTTATTGAATTCTGATGGCAGATTGCTATACTTGAGTTGATGCATCATTTAAGCTATTTGCAACTTGTACATGCCATTACGATGAAAAATTTTAAGCCATGCGTACAGTTTTTCAAAATTTGTTTTATATGAACTAAATGTGAATAATCTTTTAATTTAAATTGAATTGTTTTTTTCAATGTAGGTTAAGCTGATCTCCATCAAGTTATTGCATACTAACGATGCGTGTAGATAAGGTTATCATATACAGCTATTGAAGAATCAGTTGGAATGTAATGTCTAAGTCTTGAAGGGTCCCACAGGCTTGGATAATTGTTTCTATACTTGAGATATTTGTAACATCCACGACAATCTGTCATCTAGCACTACGAATTATTTAACGCTCTCAGCTTTGGATATATTTGGATATAACATGTTCATCAATGTAGTGTCCATTTCAAATCCAGAAGTATTTTTTGTTTTCTAATCAGCATGTAATGAATTTTTTGCGTATAAGTAGTTTATAATATTTCAACCTGTTATTAAAGTTGAATTTGAAGTGCTGTTGAAAATGACTACTGTTTTAGCTGCGGCGCCACACTGCTTTCTTTACTACTACACCCCTGCTTTTGAGAGATGAAGAAATATTGAACAAATTGCTAATTCCTGATCAAAATCGTGGAGATAGTAATTGCATATTTCGTTAACATTTAATTTAATTGTTATCTTTTTCTCGAAATCAAAACTAGCTTGGAGATAATAACTCATTTGTCTAGATATGAGAATACATTATGGAATATAGTTTTCAAACACTTTACTGACTGCCAGGGGTACAGATTTCTGTCAATGAGTTGAGGAGCATCCTTTTGATCCTGATTTGTGAACGGGAAACTTTGTGCAATCTTTAATTCATCAGGGTTGTTATAAGAGAACGGACAGCTTTTACTGCGGCTTCTTATGGGAGATGCAAACACGCAACGGAAAAAATTTACGTCAAAGCGTTTTTTGATTTACCTTAAATGATTGACCTCAAAATACCTTACATGTCGTCACATGCCCTTGGACAGGTAATGCGATGCGCAGTCACACCGCCGTTGCTGACACACTTGAAATGAACGCCGTTGTGACCGTTAATCATTGTGCAGGGTAATTTGAACTGAATAACGCAGTCACTTGCTAGTGCAACTGTTGGTACCTAAAACGAAACAGTAATAACAAACGAAAAAGGAAGCAGACCACGCATGTAGATATGAGCAGCTTGAACGCATGTTATGTGGTTTCTGTTTTGTTAATGTGGCACGTCGGGTTCAGTCGCATGTAGTAACAATTACACAAAGATTTAGAAAACCTTTATTATCAGTTTTTTCCAGTGCTGAAGGTTTATTGAGCAACAACATGAGGAACGTTTCTCACAAACAAATTATCGTTTGAGATACGGCGCTCTTGTGGCCTAGATGAAGCTTGTGGCTGTGTGACGTAACTTGTGGAGTTGAAATTTATAGATGGATTTGGAAGTGCTGAGTCTAAGAAAATATTTTGTTGCAAATATTCTATGCTGGCAGTTAAATGAACACAGTGGCAGGTCCAGACCAGGCGTTTGGGGGGCGCCAAAAAGGTCTTCACTTGCTTAAATACCAACGTTTGTCTGCGACAATCGTTAGGTATAACACAAAAGTGGTCACATTTTGTAAGCCAAAAAGTGGCTATTTTTGTTGGTCGAACTATGCGGTTTTTCCGGGAAAAACTACAGTTTGAAAGCGCTGTATATCATTAATTCAGAAAAGGTTCCAAACTGGTGGCAAACAGTGGAGCTCGTTTTTCACAAGCTACACAGATCTCATATATCTACAAATTGTATTTTAAAACGTATGAAAGCATGCTGCGCCCAAGCGTTTTCCACTGTTTTGGCTATCCCTAGCGAAGTCGGTGAAGAACAGTGTCTGAAACGCATTTCCGAACTGGTTAGAAGCATAGCGGTTCTTCTTAGACTTGGAAGTGACAACTCATGTTCCACGATTGAACTCAAGCAAAAAGCTAAATGACGATCACGTTTCTAAGCGAAAGTTATGCATTTACATGTACATGAAAGACTCATTTATTGATGAAGCGACAATTCAAAAACAACACGTGAATAAAAGGTATTTTTCAGGAAACTACTCCCATTTTAGGTACATTTGCTGTCTATCTTGAAAAACAATCTCATAATCGCATGATAGCTTCACACTGGGCCTCAAGCATATTGTCCTAAAATACATCTAATGCCACTTATAAAGGTATATTTTCAATCAACTCTTTAATACTGTTTCACATTGTTCAACATTGGATTGCCGATATGAAGAAAAAACATTAATCCCACTAGGCCACGTTATTAAAATAATTTACGACACCGTTCAACAGAAGTGGAAGCAAGCAGGCTGAGCCCTCCAAATTCACAATCAATACCTCCAAACTCAAGCTCTAGTCTCCCCAGGAAGTCATTTTTTATTTCAATTCATTGTGTGGTATTGCGAAGCCCCCGAACAAGCTGAAAACCAGCCTCAGTGCAGTTGATCTGGCGATGGATCTGCTTCTACCCACCCAGGCCAGAAAACACAGAGGAGAATCAACTATCACCAATTTAAAACCACGAACCTTCGCCAACACCAGTCACCAATAAAATAGTTAAATATTTTGCTATAAGATTGCGTTTCTGCTCAAATGTATATGATTTAAGCNGAATGATCTAACAACGAATAANCGAAGCATTTTTCTGTCGGTTGCAGATTTCGCTAACCATGCCAAAGTTGTCATTTCGTGGCCAGTGTGAGTTGTCTACGGTTTTCCAACTGCAACAAAAGGATCAAAACCACACAGCCATCAGTAACTGTTGCCTGACGTGTAGCCAAGTGGGGGCAAAAGGCACCGTCATTCCCCCAATTTTGGACTGCAAATATTCACATGTTGAGCAAAAATTGCTGTGACCAAGTAAAACCAATTAATCAATACACCAAGCTGTAGATAGCTAGTATTTTGCCAATGTATCTGCGTTAGAGCTATAGGCGTACGAAGTGGAGGGGATATTTGGACAAGATTTAAAAAACTTCAGGAAATACTTCCCGATATGTTTGGGCAAGTTGCTTAAGCAGAACCATCACCCTGCAAAACTTTCCTGTTCGTTTTCCTCAAAGTGGCGCAAAAATTCGAGCAAATAGAAAATTTCCCACTCTTAACCCAAGGTTTGCCGTATGCCTTTGGTTAGAGCTGTTTACCATGGTTTTGCTGAGGCGCGTCGCTGCGCCCAATAATCACGGGCGTAACGACGGGGGGCAAGGTGCACAATTCCCCGGGTGCCGAGTCACTATGAGGGCGCCGAATGACAGCGTGGCGCCGAAAAGTCCTAACAATGTCACAAGTGCGTCAGTGCAGTACATTTGCTTCCGAAAGACCCTAGGTTCGAACATGGTGGCGCCAAACTTGCTTCTTGCCCCAGGCGCCATCTTACCTCGTTACACCCCTAGCAGTAATTCAATACTCTTCTGCGTTGTCCATGCATATGAAGTGAGGAGTTGCACAATTACATAGTTACAGTAGGTCATATTTATTTGAGCTAATCGAGCACGCTCATTGAATTTTGTAACATAGCGGCAAGTTGTTTGCTAACGTATACACCTGTAGCTTTTCACACGCTGCATTACGGTTCAATCAGCAGGGGCGTAACGAGGGGGCAAGGGCCGCAATTCAACGGGCGCCGCTTCGGCGCCGCTGAATCACTCTGGGGACACTGAAATACTGCGGGGGTGTCGAATGATTGTGGGGGCGCCAAAGAATCCCAATAATGTCACAAGCACTTTCTTCAATACAGTACATTTGCTTCCGAAAACCCCAGGTTCGAACATGGGGGCGCCAAACTTGCTTCTTGTCCCGGGTGCTATCTATCCTCGTCACGCCTCTATCAATCAGGAGATTAGTTCCGTCTAGAAACTCATCCACTCACTTTTAAGTTGCAAAACTACGATGCAGACAAACTGCAGACTCACGAACTGCAGTGGCAACAGCCCTGAAACTGGTTTCTCGTTTTCATTTTGGAGGCTTGTAAAATCTTGAGTTAGTTACAAGATTTCCATATTGCATTCCTATTTTTACTGGTGCCTTTCCTTTTACCTTCAAGGCGGTCATCAGGCATTAAAGAAATAAATTTGTAAAAAAAACAGACCAATTGTGTACAGCCCAGCGTCAAGTCGAGAACTGCGATAAGCGAAAGCGCCTGCGTTTGTGAAGGCTGGGCTGTTCTCACGCAGAAAAGAAATAACGAAACAGCTGTACTGTTACGAAACAATAGCATTGTTCACGCTATTCGATAAGAGGTTGCGTAAAGTCCGGCACGTAAATCCTGACGTTTAACTAAGCGAAAAATGGTTTATTTTAGAATATTTTCTATCTCTGTTTCTCCTTCCATGGGCACCAAAAAGGGGCCCATTTATGGCAAAGGGGCGCCATTCAAGGGGGCGCCACAGGCGTTTGGGGGGACAGTTGCTTCAAACTGCCCTCCCCTGGATCCGCCACTGATTGAGCAATAAAATGAAGAACGTTTACGGGACACAAGGCTATGTTTTGTGAGGCACGAGGCTCTTAGTGATCGGACGTGGCTTGCAGCTGTCCGAAGCGTCGCTTGTGTGTTTGGGTTTGTTTCGGAAGAGCTCAGTCTACGAATTGTAAATAGTTTGTATCAATTATTGACGTATAAATACGTTTTGATGAAGGGCTTAAATAAGAGCGATACGTTGCCCGCCAATTATCGTTAAAAACAGAAAAGTGATACCGAAAAGCATAGTCTCTCATTTTCAGGTATAAAGATTGCTGAATATAGACTCAATGCAAGGCCCCTCCTACACCCTGTGCCAGCAGCAACGCCTCGGTGTACCCCCTGATTCAACAAAATTTTCGACCTGATGTAGTTCAGTGCCCTGATGCAGTGGAAAATATTCAATAAAACTTACATCCAGCTTGGGCTAATCTGATAATAATTTGTTGATAAATTATTTAAAAATCAAAGCTACTCCTGGATTACAGATATACATTCAAACCAGCTGGGCCTCAATGAATAATGCGACGATGAGAACAAAGGCTAAACGTTGTGAAGATTGTCATTGAAGCTGCATTCCTTTGTCTCTAGTTCCGTGTCACAGTGATCTAAAACTACGAAAGCTCTTCAGTTTGATAGTAAAACACAGAAATCTAAACCAGAAAACACGTACGTTTAAATATCTAAAGCAGCAAGTAAAACTTTAATTGCGTTTTTGATCAGAGGGCAAATTATGTGCAAAAAATAAATTTTTTGTTAGGGAATGGGATGTTCATAATGTTTCACCGATTTAAAGGCATGACGGGTCAAAGCATCAACGCTTGCGACCAACGTTGTGCTTTTACGTTAGTATATTCTGCCTTTTTGTCCTTTTCGGCAGCTTGACAATCACCAATACCACTACCAAAAAATACTTCTGCCGGGTTGTGAGATATACAACACGCGAAGCAATGAAAGTAAAAGCAATATTACACGAACCTATGAGTTTACCGTTGTACTTACATGGCCAATTCGTGCTAAGGATATAATTCCAATGAAGCTAACAATCCATCCTTTGTTGCTCCAGGTTTCTGTAGAGCTGTGGAAGCTTCTAACACTTTCTTTGCCCATCTTGTCGTAAATGTTCGTGATAAAATGGCTGTTCCGTTTTTTACTCCTACAGTACACAGAAGTTTAATTATTAAACAACTGCAATTTTGTGCATGCTCACAATGGCATTGCGAGAGACACGTAAACCCATAAAAAAAAACAATGGAGCAGGTAACTCATGTTAAGCATATTTAGCTCCACACGCCCTCTTCATATTAAATCTGCAGAGTGGGAAAGGTTTACTAAAAATTTCAGGTATTGTATCCATGTTGAAATAAAGCTTGAGCAGATTTGAAAGAGGAAAACCAATCTATGATCGGCGCGACTTTCTACTGTATTAAAGGAACAGCATTTGAAATGCATGGAATGCAATTAGGCCGTGTGAAATGACAAACAGCAAGAAAGACGTTAGGCCGAACTGAAATGCTAAGGCCGGAGTTTGCTGATCCTGATTTGAGCAGTTTTTAGGGATAACAGTCCATGTCCACCTGAATATACTTCAGGTTGATGCATATAACGTAATGGAAGTACAGATGGAAATTTGTTTTGCAAAAACAGAATAAACAACGCATGTTTTTTTTCAGTTTGTAGCAATCGTTTCTAAACAACAGAGATCTACTCAAAAACAAATTGCATCCCAACAATGTGTTTAAACATTTGATAAGCGTTTCTTAAGCATAACAATTTTTAACCACCACACCCTTTGCTTTTTTAAGACTGGGAACAGTTGTCATCTGCTTTAGTCCAGTGGAATAAACGTGTATAACAACATAATCACTACGATGCCTTTTAACAATTAGGATCAATCGATTTTCTCTCTAAACCTTTGCTCTAATTTGATGAACTATAAAACATTGGAAGAAATATTCACAACGTAATTGATCACAGGCTCGAATAGCAGGAATGCTGTAGTTCACGACAAATCAAAATTTCTGAAAAAATGTCAAAAATAAACCTAAAAGCAAATCTACGCTCGCCAAAGCAATCTGAAGTGATATAAAAAGGGCAGACATTTCTCTAAGAGCACAATTGCAAATACAGTAAACCTCGGTTAATCCGGATTCGACTTGACCGACGATTTTATCCGGTCTGACTTGGCTGCGAAGAAATCTGGGATTTTGGGCTGTCGCAGAGATTTCTACAACTGGTCTATAAGCAGTCACTCTATTTGGAAGGTAATGCCCTTCAGACATCTTACCGAGCACAATACACTCAGGGATAATGTTGTACACTAGCACACTCAACGCTGATCAATAAGGGGGGGGCACTGTGCCATAGCCCCCCCTCAGACCCTAAAAATAAAAAAATGTATAAACAGTATGCGTATTTTCAGGTGTAAACGCGTATTTTTAGGTGTAATTTGCCTATTTTTAGGTGGAATTTTGGAAAATTTTCCCGGGGGCACGCCCCCGGACCCCCTACAATGGTCGTCCTAAAGTTGATTTGTGACGTCACACGATTGTGACGAAGCTTGCCCCCCTCGGAAATTTTCTGCGTACGACACTGGGTACAGCCACAGCGGCGTGCCATGAGCGTTATGTTCAACATGATAAGCCATGCCCACGTGCGAGGCAATAAACGACAAGCGTATCTACGATTAGTCAACTGTTGCACGCAGTTGCAGTCGTTATGATAATTCTACACGCTCGTTGGTGATCAAGAACGCGCTTGTGCAGCGTTTGAAAGCTGCCGAATCTTTCCTAGAAATGAAAATCCGGATTACGAAATGTAACAAGAGCAGATTTTATCCGGTATTGGCGATGGTCTGGATTAAAAAATCCGGATAAACCGAAGATTGTACAAAGAATAACGTTAGAGATCATCCGTACCACCAATTTTATCCGGTTTTGGCGAAGATCCGGATTAACCGAATCCGGATTAACCGAGGTTTGCTGTAGTTCACGGAGAATGGCTGCATAAAGAAAATATAAGCTTTGTCTTTAAAGCGCAAAGTTCTACATGTCCATTTTACATTATTTTACATATTTTGCTGTTGTTAAGATAAATAACGTTTTTGCGACGTTTTAGGTTCGCACCATGTTTTACCGGAAGCTGCATCATTGGAGGTTTACTGTACAAAATTTTCAGATGTTCTGTGTGAAGTTCTACACCTTAGAACTACACATTACGGTTGGAGTTACAGAAACACACAACGTATTAGGAATGAAAACATTCATTTGTGAAATATTCACTAACAACGAGAGTGATAAACTGTGAAACAGGTCTTGCCACACTTCCCGTGTAAAAGGATGTTGTTTTCTGTGCACATAATTTTGGGTTCATTTTGTACAATTTGCATCGACCTTGAGTTGCTGCGGATTTTATATATCGTTTACTCCATCGAAGCTAATATCCTGTGTTGGTTCAGCCATACCACACTCCTTCCTGTTGCTCAGTACTCTTGAATTTTGAGCAGGTATAGCGTCACTTAAATTAGGGATGCGTTATTTTCCCCATCTCCAAGCCAACAGTGTATCCTCTATGCACAGGTAATCGTAGTCTTTGAGAAGTGAGAACATTGACAAAAAGTGGCCAACACCGCTTCTTTTCCGAGTGGTCTTGGGCGTTAAGTTTGCAACAAGCAATATACCAACCTTTAGCAAAGTCAGACAGCAAATCGTAACTTGTACAGAAGTTTAAGGAAGTTCAGTTCGTGCAACGAAACACTCGAGTTTTGCAGTGATCACATCAACCATGTTGTTCATTACGCTAGACCTCAAACATTGATCTTGTGAAGGTTTCTCCTTGTCTTGGTAGATTTTCATGCGCTATTGGAGTCAATGGCTGTCCCATATGTAACAGATTTTGAAACCAACCGGATCTGTTTTATCTCTGATAAAAGTTTTCGCACTACTCTGGCCAAAATAACATAACATAGATTAGTCTACAAAAGCTTGTGAAATATCCCAACGTGCACAAGGTTTCGTTTCAACACTTCATAAAAGTGGTGATATTTTGCTCGAAAAGTGTAGATGCTTTTTTATCTCGCGATACGTTTCTCACTGCTTAGGACAAAGATGTGACACTGAAATCTGGTTGCCTTGACCAATAATTCTGCTCTTCAGGTTGAAAATGTTATCCAGAAAATCTTATCATAACCAACATCGGAATTTGGTGCTAGTAACATTAAAATTAGTGTTGTTATTGTCTTTATTTCCACACAAATTTGTTTGACAAACATTTTTAACTATCATTCCTTCAGCAAACAAAAACCTTCAAACTTCAAATGGTGATCTATCATCCAGGACCACAATTTGAACTTTCAAACGTCTGGCATCGGCGTCACAACAATACAATTAACTGACATCGCTGTGTAAATATTTGCAGCTACAGTGTGACAGAAGCGCTAAAACCACTCAAGCCGAGAATATTAGAAGAAGATCTCAGTAGTTCGACCTCGGAGAAAGAATCAAAGTATTGGGAAATATCTTTCCTAAACTATTGCTGCTGCGTGAGAGGCAGACGAACATATAATCGAATGGTTGCAAGTTAATAACAAAAGACGCTGTAGCTTCGTAGCCAGCTTGTTGGAAATCTGCCTGCTTGACTCTGCTTTCATCCTTTTGCGACGATTCAAACTCGTACCTATCAGTCTTTCTATAGTTGTAAGCCACAGTAGTGACGTACGCAAGTGAATACATTACAATATCATTCACAGGGAAACTAGTTTCGTGTATTTAACACATCATCATGGTTGCAAGTCTTAACGAATTTCCTATTGTTTGCAGCGCCGGATTTAGATGGTGGGGGGCCTGGGGCCCAGACGTGGTCGGAGGCCCCATGTGCGGATAGAAAATGTTCAGGTAGGGGATGATCGATGAAGTCACTAGTATTTCCATATATCATTAATATTTATAACGTAATCTTGTGACGTCACATTTTTTAACTCAACTAACAAAACTTTATGATGCAACATGGCATTTGACAGCGATGAGCGATTTGTGAAACTGTTGCAAAACCAGTCTCTAGAAGCATCTCATCTTTTTTCAAATATTTGCTTGAAAAATGTTTGAAAAGTTTTTGGAAAAAGTTTCTGGGTGATCCATCGTTTTCATCATCTCTAAACGCCAGTCCTCACTCAGCACTAAATTTTACGACAGAAACCAAAAATTGCAGGCAGAGGCGATTTCCAATAGTATTCCCGTTGACTGACCTGAGTGGCTGGTTCTGTATCAATTCTTCATAGTGATTAACCTAATTACAATGTAATCGTGGCATCTATATATTTCACTGAATCTTCGTGGCTCCTCAGGCGCTCAAGAGCGTGCTTCCAGCCGCAGATTCCTTTCACAATAATAAGGAAATGCGCACATTTAGTCGTATCCGCGAACATCAGTCAAAAGTGAAACATTTAACACAAGCTTGTGAAAGAGAAAAACAAAGCCAGCTTCTGTCAATTACTTCGCCATTATGGTTCAGGCGACGAATAAGACTTGTGNTACATTTCNGTGACAAGNTTCTGTNTTTTCTGTNTTATGGAACATCATGTTTTAAAAATGACTTTTCATGACAATGTCAAAAAGAACTTGTTTCATATTTCAACCAATATTTCCGCATTTTTTCCGGTATATTGACTGGCCAGAGACCGATATCGTTGCCTCTAGTGATAGCGTCACCTATCTCATCTATCATGTTTTTCGATGATGCACGTGACGTTATTCTGCTACTGCACTGCTGGTTAAACTACTGTAGGTGTCACAACATGTTCTTCAATTTTCTTTCTTCTTACACGTTCCGCAGAAATGTCTCCGCTAGACTTCACTGCCACTGTAAAATAGTAACTTGAAAGTTTCTTGACTTAGCTGCAAGTTCTTCCTCTCTCATTTTTGCCTCTTTTGATTTTTTACGTCTTTTAGAACCACTTGGATAAGCTCTACACTTGTTAAGATGACGACCCCCTTCTGTCCATGTTTATTTATTATTATGCTCAACAAGGCTGCCACATTTTCATTGCAAAAAGGGAGGACAACATACGCCTGTCACTTACTTTAGACATTTTTGAATGGACTCGGAGATTATTTCATTTCTCATGAAAAGATTGGGCATGTACTCCAAAACGAGGACGTATGGTAGCCCTAATTAACAAATTGCGACCTGTGCAAATCTGAGTTTGGCAGACGAAAAATCTACCAGTAGTAACGAGTAGAGACTTAAGCTAATGCGTTCTACAGTACGTAGCTTGGTCTTGCATTCACTAGATTCAGATACCTGACCGACTTTCAGGAAAACAATAAGTGCAATCGTTGTGTCGTCACAATATCAAATAATATACACTTGAAATACTGCCGTCTGGACGACCGATATTTAAAGCGTTTTCAAACAAACTTTCCTCGCTAACAAAAATGACTACGCGGCACGCACAAGTCGTACATATGACTAAACACATGAACATGGTGGGGTGTGGGGCCCCTCTTAAAACGATTTTTGATTATAATTATTTGAGTCATATATAGACCATTACGAAACGTATGATTCAGTAATCAGAAGATACATAGTTTGCTCATTAAGACGCCAAAAAGGACGTTTGCCCGTCACTTACTAGCTACAACTAATCAGATATCTGTCCAGAGTTTAGACAGGCTCTTGCAAAATCTCAGAGGATTAAGGAAGATTGCAAGGTTCAAGCTATTACGAAAGAACAACATCGCAATGTTTTTTATGGGATGACTGCGAATGCAACAAAGTGGAAAATAAAAAGATCCAGTAATGGCGCTTGGAACTTGCATCTTTTATGAGATTCAGGATCATCTTGGGAGAGAACACAACTATTCGGACACACTATTACTCATGCGTGACGTTCAACCATTTTTTTCTGTAATCGATGGAAATTACAGTACTTCCTGGCTTATGTGACCCAGCAGTCACCCGGATGCTGCATTTTGTACGATCCAAGAATTAACCTTCTCTACAAAATAAATTAGTGTGTTCGTCGTGTAGNATCTGCGCAGAAACAATACTGCATTTTATGTGGGTGAACGAGGCGCATGGTTAAAGCCACAAAGACATTGGAAAGCATAAAATTCGATGTTGAAAGACTATTACCTTCCAGAACACGCAATGCGTACATAATAGTAGTTGTGGATGAAAACGCGCGTTTCTCGTTCCTTTTCTTTTATCCTGACATGCTATCCTGCACTGCTACCAAATGCTTGGACCAACTATTGGTGTGGACTGACGATTTACTGTCTTCCAATTTCAGGCTTTTCTCGTGAAGTGAAAGAGTACTTGACAAAATGTGGTGCAGCCAGTAGCCAATCCACCCGTTATCATCATATCCGTAATTCGTAAGCATAGAATGTTACAATGGGATTTTACGAAGGCAATCAGACTTGGGCTGAAGTTGCATAACTTGCCTTTAGATTTGTGGAAATCTGTCGCACCAGAAGTTTCATATTCTTTTCGAATGCTTTGTACAAACACCACCCCACGTGTTTTGTTTCTTGATTTTTCTCGGCCATTTCCGATTGGGAAAATTTTGTGTGCGTGGTTGTCTCGAACAGCATTTGTGAAAAGCCATGTACGTTCGAGTACACATGGTGACTTGGTAGAAGAAATGGAATTGCCAGAGGCGAATCCTGTGTACGCTAATGCAAGGCGTAAGAACGGAAGAGAACAAACCGTTTTCGTATGTACTGTAACTTGGCACCGTGTCCAAGCAGAGGCCAGTAGAACAATCCCACTAGCAAAAAAATGGAGCAGTGGATGTCAAAATTTAAAAAATTCTGTGCCTCTAGCTAACGCTGAAATGTTGAGTGATCCAAGTGAAAGTCACTGTAATACGCAGGTACCGATCAACTCAGTTATGTCCAAACGAAATTGCTTACTGAGTCAAAAAATATGTCGCTATCTTAACCAGGGCCGTACATTGAATGACCTATTAATGAGGGCTGCACATTTAATGACTTACTGTGATCTTGGCAAACTAAATTTAGTTTAAACTAATTACTGGAAGCGTTTTAATCCTAACTGCAGTGTTAACGGCTGTTTGGTACTTTTAAGTTAAAATTTTAACTACTCCCTAAGTGTGATGTCATAGCCACGTTTAATGCCAATGGAACAAGGGTAGAAATCAGAAAACTAGTAAAAAGTTATGCGTCAAGATGTCAGTGGACATATGGGAATTTCCCAGCAACCAGTACAAACGTGGTAAAATGGCACTGAGGACCACCTGCATCAAAAATGTCAAATTTAAGATTTTCAAAATAAGAGCAGTTTATCAGTATATGGATTACTTATCCTACAGCGAAAACCTAAACTGGGCCGCCCAAACCTACAACTGGGCAGAATGCGACCCGCGAGTTTGACATAGTTTGGATGCATACATACCACGTAGTATTGATGGAAACTTCTAGCACTTCGTCCCAAGCACAAAGGCGATCGTTACGAAGCACTTGGGCGATGTCCCTAAACGATATTTTAACGCCATTTCATTTTAGAGGGGTGTATGTCGTGATATCGTGATGAATTGCTAACAAAAATGTAAAGTTACGCCTGTTTTTAATGGTTGTAGCATGCATGCTGGTTGCCAAAGCGTTCTTGCGATTTTACAGCAAACATTTTCAGTTGGTCCCGATCGTTGCACGGACAGTTTGGGGGCTGATGCTTCTTCATTCATATTTTAGTTCGTCACTCACAGTCAATGTACCATGTGTTTCTGTTGTTTATATGTCATAATTCAACTACTGTAAAGCCAAGTTAATATGTCACGAAAAAATATGTTCCTTTGTTAGATGAGAGTTCCAAAATGAGGCAACACTTCAGCATCATTTTTCAATAACACTTCTTTGGCAATCGCTTTGGTGCTTGAAGACATATTTTGCTAAAATCCAAATACAGTATCTGGAATGTTGCCAAAAATATCGTTTTTTAGCCACAACTTGCAAACCACTAACGCTAGAAAGCCAATGAGGGGCTCTAAAGTACCGACTTTTGCCTAATCATTTTTAACGAAGAAACGGGCTAATTGCCACTTGAACCTTTCCTTTAGATGACGTCACTCCCAATTCTCTCAACCTCCCCCAGTCATGAGTTCACGCTAGAAAAGTTTAAACCAAAAATGGCCTGAAATTTAGTCGAACCCAGAAGAATTCCTTCCTCTCCAGCTCTATCATTCGGCAGTTACAGCTGGACAAACACCATGGATTTGCGGTCCTAATCACCCTGGTGCTGAAAGACCGTAATCAGCACTGTCGCGTCTGAGGATTATTGTGAGCCTGCCATTGTCTTTGAGAAACGGCTATTATTCCACAAATAGAACAAGCTGCAGTGTTTGAAATAAGTTTACTCCTAACTACGTCCATAGATCGGATTGCTTTTTACATTGAGAAATGCGCAACGTACTCTGTGCAGAGTGCAGACCCAACGTGTCTGCCGAAAATGCTAGCAGCCTAAAGAGTATTTTGAAAAGAAGAAAAATTGTATGGATTCTTAAGTATCCCTTAATGTCAACAGACAATTTCAATTGCATTGGCCTTCACAGAAATTTCGATATACGGTAAGCAATGGGATTTTTCATCAAGTGTGTCAGGAAGGCAATGCAACTCCTTAACAACAAACATCACGTCATCCATATATGATAATGAAACTGTTAAAATATTTCGAAAAACTTATTCCAATTTAGGGTCAAAAACAGGACAAATGCTACCAGTAAAACTCTTTTANATGTTGAAGCGCNATATTTGGTTGTAAATTATGTTTGTGACGTGATTAGGCAAGCTTGCTTCGTTGACAAGCGCGTCAAATCGCAGCTAAAGTTTATTCTTGTCCTTGTGCCAATCAGTTCCAAAATTTAGTATCCTCTATTAATCCAAGCCCACGCACTCACGACTTCAACATGTCTGACCGGTGTCAAGCGAAATTTCTGACCTCTGCGAAATTTCTGACCTGTTATTGTTTGTTAGTTATTGTGCTTCTCAGAATAAAGAAATAAAGTTTGGTAATTACTTTTTTGATGTGTGTTGTGTAAATTAAAACTTTTTGGTTAGATGTCAGGTACCCACAACAAGCTTTAGTACGGGAATAACTTCAACCACCCAAAATTTTTGGACTTAGTCCTAGACCTCAATTACTTTTCTTTTTCTCACCCTAATCCAAACCCTAACCCGACACACTTACCAAAACACGAATCCCCACGCCCTAATCATCAATTTTCTTAGCGTATTTGATATGCAGAATATTGCTCTGTGCATGCGCACATGGCGTGAAGTTAGAAATTTCGCTTGACACCGGAACAAATCACCGAAAAGCATTTGACCAGCAAACGTCAATTCCGTAAATTTTTTGTGTGCATGTCATTCTCTATTCTACAGTAGTTTCGTAACGCCTTTCTTTCCATGTAACTACTTTCCACACAATTGAAGAGTTTGAATCAATCAGCAACTTTTTATTAGGAAATCGATTTCACGTAACACTACGCATCGTCAGTCCTACACTGTGCAAGGAAAGCTTGCAGGTGAAACACTGAAAGCCTAAAGCTCATTCAAATAAACTTCTTTCCAACATATAAAAAAGTGCACCAACAGTTACTGTTGCGTTTGCTTCATTCGAATCTGTTGTTAAAGTCATTCAAAGAAATGTACGTCATGTCTTTGCATCAGGAGGATTACAGTATTTTTGTGGTGACGTAGCTTCTGATATAAAACATGTCGACAGTTTCCGATGTTTTCACTCAAAAAAAAAACTTACGCAAAATCATTGCGTTAACTAGAAGATCCATGAAGAAACTATAAACAGTAAGAAAACACACCCCTTCACCAAACTTTGTTCGCGTAAAATTTTTCGAAGGTAGTTGCTGAATACGTGTAAATAATAAAATTACAGTAGAATTTTAAAAAGTTTATTGCACCAATATGCTACTTTTCAATGCCTTAAAGCGTAATTACTTCAGTTTTCAAGTTGATTCATACCCATGATAAACCTAATCATGGCAAATTTAAATGCACCAATAAGGCAAAACTAATTCGATAACAGCGTTTGAGGTACTGCTGACCAGCAGTCTTCCAAACGTATTAAACTAAAGAGTAAAGCGTTGAAATGCTTCCATATAAGATAATTTTTCTGATTGATAGGACACTGATTCAGCTTTGTTTAAACACACTCAAATATTTTCAATCGATCAGAAAATGCAATTCAAAGTTTCGATCCAACGTTGCTTGTATCAAGCGCAAACTTCGATTCTGACTTGTGAAGCTTCTTTTTGTGCCACTTTCCAGAAAAGAACAACCAAACAAAAAAGAGATCGTNCATGACCGTNACTCCGCACAGCAAATACACCTGCATGCAAAGCAAAAGTTCATGTATCTTCAAGACCACCATTCCTAGTGGATAAGGATGTGATTATTTAAAATCGATTTTACTTAAACCTTCAAACGGAGTTTTTTTAAAAGCTTGAAACTAGATTTACCAACGTGTCATTTCTAACACCCAGGGACGTAACGAGGTCATATGGCGCCCGGGGTAAAAAACAAATTCAGCATCCCCTAGTCGAACCAGCGCCCCCATGGTCGAACTTTGGCGCTCCAATGGTCAAATCTGAGTTCTTTCGAAGGCAATATTACTGTATTGAAGAAAGTATTTGTTGACACTGTTGGGACTTTTCGGCGCCTCCAGCAGTAATTCGACGCCCCTGCAGTGATTCAGCGCCCTCATAGTGAATTGGCTCCCGGGGAATTGTGCCCCCCTTGCCCCCCTCATTACGCCCCTGCTGACACCAAGCGATTTTTGAATTCAATTTTTGCAAAATGTGCACACCCTGTGAGTTTGAGATTTATTGACTTTTCCTAAAAACCCTAATGCTTTTCAAAGATATACTTGGTGCGATTCTGCTTCATTTTTGTGACAGTCATTTGATCACTTCATTTTTTGCACCCCGCCGTTTATCAAGGTGTAGTTTTCGATACCCAATGTCTGGACATAGCCAAAAGTAGCTAATTATTAGCCAAAACTAATTATTTGTTTCTAGCGGTGCTTTCTTTCACATCTAAATAAGTCGATTGTTTCATGGGCCGATTGATGTTTGCAATCTAGTGGCAAACACGCTGTTTGGTTTGGACTTCAATGGTGCTTGTCAGGTTTTACTGCATATACTGGAGATACCGTTGTACTGTGATTCATGTGGTGGTCGTTTGTACAGTGCGTTTAGTGAAGTTATTTCTTATTGCTGTACTTGCTTCGTTGTTTTTCCGTCGTGTCGCACATTCGAATGACAGCGGAGGATGTTGCTGATATGGCCTTTGACTGGTGCACGGATGATGACATATCATATGAAGAGGAATAGAAACATTANTCAGGTGGCAATGAAGATGNACCTGCTATTGTCAGTCCACNCCAGCTGAGCAGCAGTTCAGACNAAGAGGACGTCGGTAATGAAGAAGTTGATGCATGTACAAGAATATCTCATGGTGTGTTGGTTGCAAGCTCTATTTTATTTTACAGAAACAGAACAAAATGGAAATATTCTTTATCATCGAGGAAGAACCTCGGGACACAACAGTTTTACTGCTACCAATGGTGTACCTACACGAATCTCTAGAAATATACGAGCAGGTAGCCTGCTACAGTACTTACAATGCATGGAAGCACTTCACGCCAGAAGTAATTCTTCATTCAGTTGTCAAATACACCAACGAAGAAGCTTACGGAGAAGGAGGGAATGACTTGAGCATGTGTGAGCTAGAGTCGTTTATTGCTCTCCAGTATGTCAGAGAACTGTACGGGAAAAATCACCTACTTTATTTTCTTTACAATAAAGCTTACGGCATTCCAATATTTTCAGAATACATGTCACATGTTAGATTTACTGCTATCCTGAAATATTTGAGTTTTGATGACAACCCGAACCGAAGATGCACAGGGCCAGGTGCAGACCGATTCACAGCAATTCGTGTTGTTTTCCAGATATTGACATCCATATGTCAGTGAAAATATAGGTGAAATATTTTGTTGACAGTGGACTAGCAGTTGATGCTTCTAACGTCACGTTGGCCTTTCATTACATTCATGCCAAAGAAAAGCGATAATTACGGCATCAAGTAAGAGTTGTTTCAAAAGTCGACTGGAAAATATTGAGTTGGCCAGACGGAAATTCATTCTTCAACTGATATACGACGTGGGCATGAATAAAATTCACTTGAAAATCTTGAGGCCAATCCCTCTTCCGTCAACTTAGATCTCCCTCGAAAATGTCATGGAGCAAGATGCAACAAGGTGTATGTGCATCATTTGCAGGAAACCAACTTGTGGCACATGTTCTGCTGGCATTTCAAAAATAACTTACCTAAAATGCAAAGGGTACTCAATCCCCCATGTATGAAGCACTAAGATTTGGAAAACAGGAAAAAAGGTTTGCAGTTTTTGTCAAATTTCATTAAATGTGCATGTTGGATGGTACTTCTGTGGTTTGGATTACTGTGCCAAGACAATTTTCACTATTAGCAGCTATTTACATTACAGTAATCTAAATAGCTGCTTCTGTCTCACAGCATCTCGCTAGCTATATTCAACTAGTTGACCAGCCTTGAGATAGTCATATATGTTCGATCATTTGAAGTATTGCAATGCAAGGCATTCTTTGTGAACTCCAATAACCCTAAAACATAGCTAGTATGGATTGATGTTTGTGAAATTTAGTAAATTCAGCATTGTTTGCCTTTTGCGTAGTTGTAAATGCTTTGGTTTCGTTTTCGACAACTCGGTAAACGGCGGAGTAGAAAAATGTTGGTAAACCTAGTGTGGAAACAAGCAAGACATAGCTCACAAATTTTACCAACTTTTAGATTTAGCTAAAATAGTCTTAATCTGTGTATCCCAAGTACTTCGACATTATTTTCTTAAACAATATCGAGTTTACAGAAGATAAAGACATTGTCAAATTTTCTTTTCAACCCAAAAAAGGCCAACAACTTTTCCGAAGTAATGTAGAAAGCACAAACTTACGACTCCGAATGGATATTGATCAAAAATAGCTCCAGCTGCTGGGGGCATTGACATTGCCCCAAGAGTGTTTCCAATAGCGAAAAGACCGACGTACGACATGGAAACATTGGTTATGGTAGATGTGTAAGATATGCCTGCATTTAAAATATGCGTCGCAACTTCATAGTTAAATATCAAAAATGGTCATAGTTGTTTCAAACAATATAAACAAGGAAATTTATACCTGTTTGATTTGTAGTGTTTGTTAAAAAATGAGAAATGTCTCATAAGCTAAATCACATAAGTTCAATCGAAACTTTTTTCATATACAGTAGATTCATACTTTTGCGGTAATTACACTGTTCAGAATGAAATAATACAGTGGTGCATTTTGGTGTTAATTATTTCTCAGATGTGAATAATGCTGGTATTAATTCTATATTTGTCCATGAACAAATTGTTGTGTGAGAACGCCTAAATGCGAAATTGTAAAACTTTTGAAAAGCAGAAACATTGCAAAATATTGTTGTATCTATCCTATAACTCAAGCTGATTCAACAAGATTTATTAACAAAATTAGACGTTTACGGATTTTCATATTGCCCTGCTTTGCGCTATAGCGCTGGCAATAACACAGGTTCTGCAGGTTTAAAAAAAGTTGCATATTTGAGTTTATTTGTTTTACGACCTACAAGTGCAAAACATGTTGCAACAATATAGACTGGGCCTCAATACAGGTTTGGACAGTACAAATACTTTCACAAACTTGCATTTTTCGATACAATTTCACTTGGAGTGCTATTCATTCAAGTTTTTCGTTTCAAACCATTTTAAGTAAACAAAATTGATGATGACACAGTATCGACATTTGTTTAATTATTTTAGGAATTGTAACTAACATTTTTGACAAAGAACATTTTTACTTTCATACTGCCACCAAATTAGGAAGTAAGCTTACCAGGAATGCTGAACTTACCACTGGAATATAAGGTTGCAGTGCAAAAACCGAAAAAGAAAGTGACGAACCAGTAAACAAGCTCAATGTCTCTTCCAAATATAGACAAGAGTATCTGCCAAATAGCATGTGTATTAGCGTTGTAAAAATTTATCATATCAAAAGTCACTAAACTGCACGTGTCTTTAGTTTGCGGTTGAAAAATATTGTGTGAAATAATATTTTGCGTTGATACGAGAAACCCTAAAACACGTTCAACCCTAATGAAGTAGAACGTCTCATAGGTTCGATTTTTTAAAATCGGCACTTTTAGGTTTGAACTTTTGTTGGTGTGGCGTCACGACGGGAGAAGGTTTGGAGATCTTTATATGACGTAATCAGGGCCTGCGAAGAAAGAGCAAGTGGCAATTTGACTGCTTATTCTTTCAAAAATGAACTAGACGAAAATTCACATCTTTAGAGCCATTAACTGGCTTAACAGCGTTAGTGGAAGCAACTTGTGTTCTAAAGACAGCATGCTGGTAATCTAAGCCCATAGGGGATTAATTTATTAATCATTGACACTCAAACAAAGCTAGAATATGATAAGATCTTGATAAACACTTGTAACAAAAATTATAAAAATTTCAGCTAAAAAGTATCAACAAATGCTCGTCAAGCTTGTGCAGCGCAAAACATGTAACTTATCGATTTGTGGCGCTGATGGCAAACTTATTAAGCTAGCGCTTTTAAAATTTTGGATTTTGAAACGATCTTTCAAAGATATAATTTCATGCCTGCGCAGAGGCAAAGAGTTTTTGGAATATTGCAGCAAAGTGTACTTGAAATACACATGCCCTTGTTACTTTAGGCTTTGTAGAGCTAAAATTTCGGTTTTTTTTGGTCTATAAAATTTTGGTCTATGTAAAATGAGATTAAGAATATAAACAGTTTTGGATGTTAAAACTTCTTTGCAGTATATGTTAAGTAATCCGCTTTTTGCCTTAACTTTATCTTGAATTTTCTTCAGTCTTTCCACCGTCTCACCGCTTGCCCATAAATGTAATAAAAATATTTTATAGTTAATTGGATTCTTTTCCAGACGTCTGTAAAGGAAGGTCACCACTGCTCTTTTGCCAAAATACCTCAGCATTATATCTGCAATATATCACAAAATCCAATTCTATGTCCGCTGCGATATGTACTGCAGCAAGCGATTTTTAAAAAATCTTGAACTATGACAGTGTAGCAAAATATTTCGACAATCAAATTTTCAGGCCAAAATTAGCATATTTCCACTTTTTTTCTCTTTTCAAAAAAGACTCGCCATCTAATTTTCAATGTACGGAAATAAAATTATATCGATACTTGACTGATTTCCGCAAAACCTTTGACTAAAAGTGAGAGTTATCTTAACGCATATCATCGGTAAATAATGTACCGTTGCAAGGATCAAATCTTACGTCCACCATTCCCAAAAAAAAATTCTTCGTACCCTTATTTGAAATCAACGACAGTGTCGAAGAAATGAAAGTGTTATGCTTTACATGTTTGCCCACAAACACTTATGGATTGATCAGTAAAAATTCACCGCGGCACCAAAGCTCGTTTGTGTATTGCTAGGCTAAAATGTGTGGAATGTGCATTTAGAATGAGCATGCAGGAAATCAAAATACAGTTGCTTATTTAAAGAAATACGCTACTTCGTTTACACACCACTAACAAAATTTTAACAACAAATACCGCAGTTTTTTTCAATGAAATCAAGTATTTCAATGTTGATCTTTTTCAACAACATATCAGCGTCAGACAGGAAATAATACAATGTAAGTAGGCTACATTTCGTCTCAAAATAATAACTGTAATGTACTCACAATCGATGTAGTGCATCCAATCAAATCATAAACTATCATCGTTACTGGAGTGAAATAATTCGCGAAGAATATTCCAGAACCTCGTCCCACGCTAAACCCAGCCCAAAACAAAATATTGAGGGTGGAAGCATCGGAAACCTGAAAATATAGTTTTATCGTTTATTGCAACCACTTTTTATGTCTGACGCACCAAAGCCGTTTGCAGCTTGTCTATAAGAAAAGATCGAAACGTATTTCTGTTCAGTTCATAGGACAATATAAAGAAGCGATAGGTTGTCAAAGCTTTACTTAGCATTGCTTTCTTCAAGACTTGGCCATAACTGGACGAAACGCTTACGCTTTTGCATTTCCACCTTTTTTCTGCACTACATCTTTATTTTCTATTTCAAATGTTTTTCTTTATGATACAGATAAACAAAAGAGAAAAGCTTTACTACAAGCAAAAATTGAGAAACCTCTTACCGAAAAGCTAGCTTCGGAACAGAGAGACACTGAATAGATGTAACTTTGGTAAACTATTTCCATAGAGACTACAGTGAAATAACAGAAACATATGGGGATGAACAACCAAATCAACTTTTTCAAAGGTTCTTCCTCGCGGTTCTCCGTTTCCAACTCACTGTTGATTTTCAAACGTTCTTCCACCCGAGCAATGGCAAGAAACAAGATCAGGAATCCTATAACTAATGTGAAGGCCCCTGATATCACGTAAGTCCAGCCCACTGGATTAAAACCAGGCGGTTCAGATGAGGAATCAGTTGTAACTGAAGCATTGTATTCAACCGTAGTTATCTCTATGGTTTGACCTGAATTCGAATTCGGACAACTGTCATCAGCACTTTGTACTTGATCCGCCATTTCCAGAAAAGGAGCAGCTGAAACAAAAAAAATGATCATTAACCTAGATGATACTTAACTATTCTAAAGTGTTTTCAACGTAACGTGGCTTTTTACTTTTGTTGAATGACGACTTTACATGGTCGTGGTATTGATTTTTCCATAGTTTTAGTGTTTCAATAGTTTTAATTTTTCCTTAAAATAGAGGTAAGCTCGCTTTCGCGTAAAGCTTTTCCCAACTGTATTGAAAAGATTTTATGGTATTGAACAATAGTATTTGAAAAAGAAGACGTTTTGGTATTGTTTTTTTTCAAATTTCAAATATTTGTTCTGAAATTACCTTTTGATAAAAAAATTGGTACAAATTGCTGAAGCTCTTATAAGAAACTCAATAATATTTTGCTATTGAACAACAAAAGCTATGACGAAGTCTCATTGAATGTATTATCGTTTTTGGAAAAAATTTTTGAAGATTTTAATTATGCCTGAAATACGTTCAGTTTGACATTTTTACTCAAACCCAAACTAAGCAAACCTACTGTAGGTAGAGACCGAAACCAAGCAAAACGAGGAAAATCCCAGAATAAGCAATGAAACCAAAAATACGTTTGGAGAAAAATCAAGTCTCATGACTCATACTAGCAGCACAACGCAACTACATGACAGTATAGGTATTGATTTCAGCAATTATCGATTGTTCTAAATCAGATGATTGACAACATTTTCTAATTTTGTTCATAACACTTCAAGTGGTGAATCTGATTTTGTCGCCAACTCATTTAAACCGAGAAGTCTTGGGTTGGCATCATTTTGTAATAACATTTCGCTTGTCGCTTTATGATGAACAAGCTACATCAACACATTTAACATCAAGTAATAAGAAAGATACCCCATGTTTGCCGATCCTCGCCTAATCAAAGATCTTGCAGCAGGAAAAATCTTGTAATATTTGTAAAAGTGTGAAAACTATCACTTAGTCAGTCAAGTCTCTCGACTTATACTCTATTTGAATAAGGTTGCAGGACTATTTGAATAACATTTGAAGACTGACGATTGAGAGTGTTACGTGAAATCGATTACCAATTAAAATTGTGCTGATTGATTCAAACTTTTGACCAGGGCTGGGGAGCCGGAGGCCAAGCAAACCGGATCCTGTAATTTGGGTTCCGGTTCCACAGACATTTGTTTAACAAGGGAGTTATACAAATAATAGAAAGTTTTTTAATTTTTAGTGGAACAAATTGTTCTTGATCCGGAGCCACAACTTCTAGATGTTGGAGCTGGAGCCAAAGCATTTGGATGCCGGCAGCTGGAACATGAGACAAAGCCATATGAGTTCCAGCTCCAAACTCCTCCTCTTGACCTGTCTGGAGACTATAGTTGTACTTGCATACATGTATGTGCAATTTTGAATCATCGTGGAAAGATAACAGCAGAGCACATTCGGCTGATTCCTCGAAAGCTTACAGAAAACCTTAAGCATTTAATAGTAGACCATTACTTAGTACATGTTGTGGTCTAAATATAATACGACACCTCTTTCATATTTCAGATAACTCCAAAACTTCTTTATTTATTGCTTCGTTCTCAAATGATGACAGGCACCCTTGAGCTATTAAAAACAAGGAAAGAAGTACCACAGTTGCGACGTCAAGGTATTCAAAAGAATTTCTTTTAATCAATCATTGTTCAGGAAGAACCAGAGATCACAAAATAGGACGAAAATGTATTAATGAAAAAAACATCATAAAAATCACCAATACTTTTGGCAGTAATAAAATACTCAAAACATATGCTTTCAAAGTGAATTTTTCCTTATTTTATAAAATATCTGCGTCTCATTGTGTTTGCCATCAGCATAGTTTGAACCTGAAGATACAACAGTACATTTGAAAGCAAATACGTTGATGAACAATTATAGGTCATAATAGGCCATTGCAACATTTATGCTTCATAGTATGTGATTTGATTGCTCCTGTTGAAAATTGTTGTTCGAAAACTCAAATTGAGCAATGTGCAGACAAGTCTTGGATTGAAAATTTTTACAAAATTCCAGGGGCACATATCAACCTAGCGATCACCAAGAGAAAGTATGCCTGATTGCAAAATATCGCCCCCACAAAACTTACCAGAACTAATGAATAACTTACCAACAACAGGTGCTAGCAAAGCTCCGACGCTGAAAGCGAAATGAAAGGATTGCATGTAAGGTCTCGAGCCTTTCTCACCCCACAAGTGCAGATACAAAGACTGCATAGCTGTTAAAACACGTTTCACAATTTGACGTTCGATTGCAGTGTCAGTAAAGCACTTGCAATTATGAATTAGTTCACAGCTCTCATCTGTTAGATTTGTCACTTTTCCACTTTGAACAAACCAACACCCAACCACAAGATTCTATACCTGAGTCTAGGTATCCGAACATAAGGCCGGTTATTGCAGTTGTGACTATGAGTCCAGGAAGATTTGTAACCCAAGGTGTTATCAGCATCAAGACTCCGTTCAAAATTATGCCTAAACCTGTGAAAATTTACAATTTTAGTGAACCAAATCAACTCTCCAGGTACTCTGATTCTGAATTGGTTTCTAACTGAAAACAAAATAGTCGAAAATGTATCAACGCGCATTAAAAGAATGCAAACTTGCTTTCCCAGTATTTTGAAAACTTTGAATTTTGCCATAAAAATGTTGAATCTTTAGTATGTTTATATTGTTGGATAATGCGCTATGGATGAAACATAGTGAATAGAAATTTCAAAAGGTATCATACTCACACACAGTCGTGATCATTACTTTTCAAGAATGGAGGGATTACGCTTCTTCGTGCGGTAATTTAGTTTCGCACTGATATCAACACATTCTGGCCAGTCTCATGGCACTACCAAAGTTCACATTTACACAGAATCATGATTATTCCAGCTACACAGAAAAAGGTACTGTAAGCAACAAAGTNCCAATTTGTGCAATCACGGTTGTAAATCAACTCTTTAGAGTAANTGTTTTAGCGCCATCAAGCATATGCTTTTCTATTACTGTCACATATCTTTGTTTGTGTTCATTCATGTACTGTATTTGTGTGTTCCTCGCTACTGACATGCATGCTTATGCCTGCTGCTTTTCGTACGGGTGTGCAGATATTAACAAAACAAAGTAACCTAAACCTTCAGGATGTGAATTAGAAAATTTGTAAAGAACCATTTTTCAACCTCTAAGGATTTTCAAATTTTGACAGATATCAATTAACCCAATTCATTGCAATGCAAGTAAGTTTTTTTGCTCAAATATTGAGATCGTGTTCAGGAGCAAGAACTTAAAAAGATGTCGTTCTATCGAGTTTAATTAACTTCTACAGAATAAAAACATCTGATTTAAAATTGCGAATAGCACTTGCATGCTGCCAACAAACATATAAGTGATTGGCAGCATGTAAGTGTTATTCTCTATTTAAAAGTCGGATATTTTTATTCGTTCACTATAAGCAAGGTCACTTGTTTTCAAACGGTGGGCGTTGGCCCTGTAGCAGCCCACAAAGGGATTTTAAATCCGTACGACTTGCCGAATATAAAATATTCCAAATTTATATCTGTATGTACTTATTACAGTACAATGGAATGTTTAAAATGCATTCATAATCTGTTTGTTACAAAGCTTATTATGGATTTGTTTCAATAGGGCTTGACGATTTCAGCCGAAAATTGATTTAATCTATTAGATATGTAAATGTATTCAAACCTTAGCAATATACGCCAAAGAATAATAAAAGTTCCGTAACAAAGACAAAATGCAAAACAAACGAAATATTTTCTGCATATCGTAACTAAAATGCAGGAACATTCATCTCATTGAAATATGAGAGCAAAAACAACTTTTCAATATACAGTACAGACTTTTCGCTTTGTACTCTTATTGTCACGAGTGGTCTGTAGGCACTCATCTCGGCTTGCTCTGCATGGGCTCGGGTCCATGCGGTTATGGGTGACGAAACAAGGGTCGTGGTTCCGAGGCGCCTATTTTTGAAATGGTGGTCCGAGATACGAGGGACCCCTTATGTTTTACTGCATTTTTAGTTGTTTTCTTATAAAGTCCATCTTCATCACACATTTGCTGGGTGCCTGATCGTGTCGAAAATGCAAAATTATTTTCATCTGAATCTTGTGGGGATATACCGCACATGTGTTGCTTAGTTTTTCACTAAATCTTGATTAAAAACAACTTTTTGACAAGTCAATCAAAGGTCTGATTACAATAAGGAAGTTCTTGATGGCCGTGTGCGCAGTAAAACTTAAACATATTTTGTTTCAACAGGGAGATCTAGAGCTATAAAATCCCTGTTGACAGAACTTCAAATACATATCACAGTACTTGAAGGAGAAATTGGCCACCAAAAT